>Ga0207126_1072_pt1 | contig 19620 bp, 21 predicted proteins | sample Alteio_BWMinHeat_20_FD_153586 | JGI IMG/M metagenome (GOLD analysis project Ga0207126, IMG submission 153586) | Enriched cells from forest soil in Barre Woods Harvard Forest LTER site, Petersham, Massachusetts, United States -... | ecosystem: Environmental > Terrestrial > Soil > Temperate forest >...
ATGCCTCTCTAGAAAATTTAGATATTCCTGCGAGTGCAATAGAATTAATTCACACTTATTCTCTTATTCACGATGATTTACCTTGTATGGATGATGCTGATTTACGCCGCGGCAAAGCAAGCTGTCATAAAGTTTATGGTGAAGCGATGGCTGTGTTAACAGGCGATGCCTTACACACGCTAGCCATGCAAATCATTGCCAGCCATCCTGCCAATTTATCTGCTGAAAAACGCGTGCAAATGATGAAGGTCGTCAGTCAAGCTTGCGGCCCTTTTGGAATGGCTGCTGGTCAAGCACTCGATATTACTCTGTTACAAGATGACAGTATTTCAGCTGATTTATTATTGAATATTTATCAATTAAAAACAGGCGCCTTATTTTCAGCTTGTATTGAATTGGGACGCTTATGTTCACGCGATGAAGATGAAATGAACCAGCAAGCCTTGCGTCAATTTGGCGATTGCATTGGCCTTGCCTTTCAAATTCAAGATGATGTGCTCGATGTTGAGGCAAGTACACAAGAACTCGGCAAACCTCAGGGCATTGATGTCATTAATAATAAAACGACCTACCCCAAGTTATTTGGGCTGGAAGAGGCTAAGCAAAAAATTCAATCACTTTATCAGGAAGGCTTGGAGGCGATTAATTATTTGGGGGACCGTGCGCAATTAGTGCGCGAGTTGACGGGGGTGAGGGTTTACGAAAATAAATATTTTTCTATCCTTTATCATAAAAAAAGGATAAACTTTGCACATACATTTAAACAAGCATGAATAGCTATGTATTGTCCGTTCTGTCATATAGCTGATACCAAGGTCATTGATTCTCGTCTTATTCGAGAAGGCAATCAAACGCGTAGACGGCGCGAATGCCCTGCTTGTAAAGAACGCTTCACTACCTATGAAGCAGCTGAACTTTCTTTACCTCGTATTATCAAACGGGACGGACGCCGTGCTATATTTAGCGAAGATAAATTGCGTGCTGGTATGTTACGCGCATTGGAGAAACGCCCTGTCAGTGTAGAGCAAATTGAAACTGCTATTGCGCGCATTTTTCGTAAAGCAATGACAAGCGGGGAACGTGAAATTCCCTCTTCACAAATGGGCGAATGGGTCATGGAAGAATTACATCAACTTGATCAAGTCGCTTATGTCCGATTCGCATCAGTATATCGTTGCTTTCAAGACATCGATGAGTTCAGAAGAGAAATAAGTAAACTGACACGATATGCCAAACGATCAAAACCAAAATCCAACCACTCCAGAAAATAGACCCATGAATCCTGCTGCAAGACGTAATGCTCGTCGTTATGCCTTGCAAGCCATGTATCAATGGCAATTAACAGGCAATGCCATTAATGATATTGAAGCAGAATTTGTGCATTATCATATCGATAAACAATTGGATATGACTTATTTCAAAGATCTTATTCATGGTGTACCAACGCATCAACAGCAGATAGATCAAGAAATGCAGGCTTTTCTTGGCCGTCCCATGCATGAAATTGATGACGTTGAACTTGCCGTCTTGCGTATCGCTACATATGAATTAATCAATCGTCCCGATGTTCCCTATCGCGTCATTATCAATGAAGCCTTGGAACTGACAAAAAAATTCGGTTCAATTGAAGGTTATAAATTCGTTAATGGCGTGCTTGATCGTATTGCAAAAAAAATTCGTGATGCGGAAATTCAAATGAGAAAGTCCTAATGACTGAATTTGAAATCATCAGACATTATTTTGCAAGTGAGAAATATGCACCCAATGATGTCGATCTTGGCATTGGCGATGATGCTGCGCTTGTGAGAGTACCTTCAGATCAGCAATTAGTGGTGACAACTGACACGCTGATTGCTGGACTGCATTTTCCCCTATCCACTTCTGCCTTTGATATTGGATATAAATCCTTGGCAGTTAATTTAAGTGATCTTGCCGCCATGGGGGCAAGACCTGCATGGTTTACGCTTGCTCTTAGTTTGCCAAATGATGATAAAGAATGGCTCGAGCAATTTTCTCAAGGATTATTTAATCTCGCACGATCTTATAATCTTGCCCTAATTGGCGGTGATTTAACGCGCGGTTCTCTCGCAATTACGATTCAAGCCTTGGGACTGCGACCCATTTCTCATGCTTTATTACGATCACAAGCAAAAGTGGGTGATCTGATTTATGTGACAGGCCATTTAGGAGATGCCGGTTTAGCCTTGCGACAATTAGCGCAATCAACGCTGCCTGTAGAAATAATTTTAAATAAATTAAATCGACCTGAGCCGCGTATTGCTCATGGACAAGCGCTCTTAGCTATCGCGCATGCTGCCATTGATATTTCTGATGGTTTAGCTGCTGATTTAAGGCATATATTAAATGCAAGTCAAGTTGGCGCTAAAATTAATGTCGATCAATTACCCTTATCTCCCACTTTACAAAATTCCGTATCGCATGAGGATGCGATTACACTTGCACTTACTGCAGGTGATGATTATGAATTATGTTTTACCTTACCTGCTAACGCACAAAGTGAATTCGAAAAATATATTTCACATTTAAGTCCAGCTTGTACTTGCATTGGTGAGATCACTGCTGAGACTGGTTTATATTTACATTATCAAGATGGGAGCGCTTATCATGGACAGGCAAAAGGTTATCAGCATTTTTAGCTGCTTGAAATCCTATTTTAAAATGCCGCAAAAATATCAGCAAAGCATGCCTGCTGTGCCTCAAGCTGTGTGGCAAAATCCCCTGTATTTTATCGGCTTTGGTTTGGGTAGCGGCGCCATGCCTTTTGCACCTGGCACCTTTGGCACCTTGATGGCGATTCCTTTTTACGTACTTTTATCTTCTTTAGGGCTTTATGCTTATTTTATTTTTGCGGTATGTTTCTGCGTTGCAAGTGCTTACTTATGCGATTATCTGAGCCGTCAATTAGATGTTCATGATCATCCTGGAATGTGCATTGATGAATTCGCAGGATTCTTCGTCACCATGATTGCAGCACCCTCCGGCTGGCCTTGGATTGTGTTGGGATTTTTATTATTTCGCTTATTTGATATTTGGAAACCCTGGCCGATTCATTATTTGGATGAAAAAATTCATGGTGGTTTTGGGATGGTGATTGATGATGTGGTGGCGGGGGTTTTTGCTTTGGTGGTGATGCAAGTGGTGGTGAGAGTTGCTTGATGGGCTTGGTATGAAGGTGTTCATCGTTGCGCAGGTTTTCGTCGTTGTGTAGGTGTTCGTCGTTACGCAGATGTTCGTCGTTGCGAAGGTGTTCGTCGTAAAAAGCACTCCTCGCAACGACGAACATCTGCGTAACGACGAACACCTACACAACGACGAACACCTGCGCAACGACGAACACCTACACAACGACGAACACCTACGCAACGACGAACACCTACGCAACGACAAACACCCCTACAATAATCCCTCATACAAATCGACCCACTCAGAATTGACAGCCACAATAAGCGCAATTTTCTTTTTTCTAGATCCCGCTTTTATTTGCTTCTCTCTAGCAATAGCACCTAACATTTCATCATGCATCTCATAATACACAAGTAATTTACAATCATAACTATAAGTAAATCCCGGTATAGTCTCATTTTTATGTTGATAAACACGCTTGACAAGATCACTCGTTACACCAGTATAAAGTGTGCCATTTCTTTTATTTGCCATGATATAAATAGCAGGTCGTTTTTCCATGATTATTTTCCTAATTTATTGGTATTGAAGTTTGCAGGGAAAGTATGGTTGTTGAAAGAATGTTAGTCGTTGCGAGGAGTGTTTTTATAACATTCTTCTACTTCGGCGACCTTGAGCGGCCTCTTTTTCTCACAAACACGGTTTCACCCAATAGCAACTTATCTTTATTATCCTTATGAAATGCTGTTTTTTGTATTTCTTTATATACAGCACCTAACTGACCTTTGTCTAATTCCTTCACCTCATTTGGCGCTATGCTAACCTTCTTGCCTTCTGACCAATCCTTTAACTTTTTTGCAACACTTAAAACAACATTATCATTGCCGCTATAGAAACGCGATCTACAGTGCTGCTCAAGGATAGCGATCATTTTAGTCAATTTAATATTGATACCTTTCATTTCAATATTGTTTGTTGTTGAAAATGATTCGACTATTTTCGATTTATTTTTATCATTCAATTTATCAAGCACTTCAAAGAATTGCGTTTGGTCTATTCTATTCAGTAATTTTTCATTTTCGTTTCTTGTTAAAAATTGCATTAATTTATGAATATAGAATTGCAAATCTGAATCTGCGGTAACTGGCAGTTCTGAATCAATAATAGTCTTCATCACTGCGGCAATGTCATCTTCCAAGCTAGTAGCGGCATTAAATAATGAAAAAGAACGACTAGGAGACGGTTTATCTGGTATTTGTTTCTCGCCAATGATTTCTTGTATTTGATGAATAAATTCATATTTCTTTACTAAATCATTCATGCTAGGTGATAAGCCAGAGCGAGGCAGGAATATAAATGCGGCTGCATTGATGTCAGCTCCATGTTTCAAGAGTGCTTCAATAATCTTTTCATCTATCATGTGTTTTTTTTCAAAGGCAAGACCAAGGGCTGATGATGTGTATTCGAGATTAAGAACCTTATACCCTGTACTAGCATAAACCTCTCTTCTTTCCTTGCGTATATACAATGCGTTTACATCGGCACCCTGTTCAAGTAGAGCAATGACTGCATTTAGATTATTCTCCTGAACAGCCTCATGTAACAAAGTATTACCCTTACTCAAAGGACGATTAACATCAGCACCTCTGCTAATTAAAAATTGAAGACCAGCTCGATTGGCATGTGAAGCTGCAAGATAAATCGATGTTTCATCAATTGAAGCACCACGATCCAAGAGTATCTTCATCGCTTGAATATGACCTGAAGCGACCGCTTCATGCAATAAAGAAGTAGGCGCTGTTCGATTGAAAATGTCATTCCTATCGCGTTTTACTACCTTTAAATTTACGCCGGCATCAACTAAGACTTGGAATAAGTGTGGGCGAGAAGCATCTCGTGCGGCGATAAAAATAGGTGTTTCATCAGACTTATTTACACTATTTTTATCTGCGCCAGCTTTTAATAACACATTCATTGCTTCAATTTGTCCTGAAGCAACTGCTCTATGCAATGGCATATTACCCTTATGATCTCTAACATTGATATTTGCTTTAGCTTCTAACAAAAATTTCATTGCTTGAATGTGACCTGAAGCAACTGCCGAATGAAATGGCGTAGCACCAAAATGATTTTTACTATTTATATCTGTGCCATCATCTAAAAGCATTTGCATTGTTTCGATGCAGCCTGAAGCAGCTGCCGCATGTATCACAGTATTCCCATCATTATCTACTGCCTTTAAATTAGCACCAGCAGCCTTTAAAGCCTTGACTAAGTGAAGACTAGAGTGATTAGCTGCAGCAATAAAAATAGGGGTTTTTCTAAAATTATTAGTTTGCTCAATATTAGCGTTTTTAGATAAGAGATAGTTTAGTACTTCATTGTCTCTAGCTTCATCAAGCGGTGTATTAGTTTGCATCATAGCGAGATGCAACAAGCTAGAACCATCATCAAACCGTTTAGCGTTTACATCTCTGTTCTTTTTTGTAATTAATTCATCAAGAGTAGCTAAAGGTTGCCGACATAATATGGCCCAATCAGGAGGGATTACAATATGGCTTGCCGCCCCACGATAACTATCTAGTACGCTAGCATAAAAGAAATCAAGCATCTCTTGCGTAGGCGCCCACAATACATACATTCTTCCACTGCTATCTTTTTTTTCGAGAAGAGAAAGAAGAATATGAATTTTACTTTTTTCATGACCTACATAATGCATTATTTCATCAAGCTTGCCCTCTTTTATCATTGAGATGATAGCTTTTTCATCCTTTGATAAATTTTTATATTCACTTTCATAAGCCGTTTTAAATGTGAGATACCAATCGTCACTTTGTGTAATTCGAAGATGAGGAAAATGCGTGTTAAATTTTTCTTTCCATAGAGATTGCCAAATATCATCAGACTTGTTTTTAAGATGTTGGTTGACACTACGTAGGCTATGAACATCGTGGATAGTAAGATGCTTATAAATTTCAAGTAAGGCTTCAACCGGCATTGCTTCAAGTGAATGTTGGTCTAGATCTGAGCCAAACATGTTTTATCCTCTTCATTTTATGTGTTTTATTGATGAATATTATAGTTATTTTTTTATTATGCTTTCTTTAATTATAACATACAAAATTCCTCTATCTACTCCACAAACAACTTACTCACTTCCAACTTCGGAAAAGCCCCCAACACCTTCTCTTTATTTTTCTCAACAAACAATAATTTCAAATTCGGCCCAGCATCTTGAGTAAAATATAATTCCAAACCTTCTTTGCGTAATTGCCAAACCTGATGCATAGCCGCAATCGTCTCGGGAAGAAAATAGCAAATGGGCGGCCAACTACTCAGCATGGTTGCATGCATAGTCAAGGCATTTGATTCTGCTGTACCACCGAGTAAGGAAAAATTTTTCGCTTGCAAGGCTTGACGAAAAATCACCATATCACGTGCGACTTTTCGCGGCCAATTGGCATAGAGCAAACTACTATCGACGGTATGCTGCATGGCTTCGCGCGATGAAATCGATTTTTCTTTTTCTGTCACCAACAAAATACCGAGATTCAACTCAGACCATTCAAATTTTAAGGGTTCTGCATAACTATCCATGCCATCTGCTTGCACACCGGCATGCCATTCAACAAAGCCCGCCCAGAGAGAACGTGCTGCACTACCGCTGCCTAAACGCGCCAAGATAGATAAATCCCGCATGGAAAGCTGCCAAGCAAACATATCATTTAAAGCTGAAATTAAAGAAGCAAATCCGCAAGCAGAAGATGCAACCCCTGCTGCAACAGGAATATTTAATTGAATATCAATTCGCAAACGCCACGATTGTTCAAGTCTAAATAAATCTAAATAAGCTTTAATGCGCTGCACAAATTGCGTATCTGCTGCTAATTCATCGCCATTTAATACGACGATATCATCAGGCTGATCATGCAAAGTTAAATGTGTCATCGATCCTTTTTCTGGAATAGCAACAGACAAACTCGATGTCATAGGCAAATTTAATTGCTCGTCACGCTTGCCCCAATATTTACACAGGGCAATATTGGTTGGTGCGAATGCTAATCCTTGCTCGCGTTGCGGCTGCCAAACACTATCGCCGCGCTGTTGTAATAAAGGTTGAAAAATCAATTGCACCGCATCAGATTTTTTCACAATGCACTCCCTGTGCAGTCATATTAACGTGAATTCTTTGTACGCCTTGATGATCACCGCGATAAGTATAATCCGCCGGTAATTCACCTAAACCAATAACACAATCACCAAAACCCGAACCAGAAATTTTTGCGCCCAGCATATTGGCTTGTCTACGTAAATCTTGAATCATGTCTGCTAACAATAGCGTATTCACACCTAGGGATTCCATCATGCCTTGTTGAATATTCATCATCTCGCCTAATTTGGCCCATTCCATTCTGCGCACCAGTTGTATGCCATCCGTTGCACATTGACCAATGCTATTAGTCAAATGACGAAAGAGTGTTGAATAGCCAGAAAAGGATTGCTGCACTGTTTTAATCGCTTCAACAGTCGGCGTTTTAAATCCCGCATATAAAACAGTTAAGGGATGTAAGATATTAAATTTTTCAGCAAACATGGGCTGGGCTTGATAAGCCACAATACCGCCATAGACTGAAGCTGCAATATCTGCGCCCGAACCTGTGCCCTGAATTAAGCGTATGACATTTCGTCCTTGACGCACTAATTCAAGTGGTGACATGCGAATATTAAGCCAGGAAACTAGCGTAGCCAAAGTAGCAACGGTGACTGCGGCAGACGATCCCAAACCTACTTTGTCTGAAAATTCAGATGTAATATTAATATTGCAGCCATATCTTAATTTGGCTTGATATTGCTGCAAGGCACCCAAGACAAATTGAAAAGGCTTTTCAATTTTAAGCTGCATTAAGTCCGTACTGTAATGGCCATATAATGAAGAATCAATTTCGATTTTTTTATCTGAGCGCGGCGTTAAAATCACTTGAATACGTTTATCAACAGCACAAACCAAGGCTTGTTTGCCATGAAGCACAGCATATTCACCCAATAACATGAGCGAACCTGGAGCAGAAGCTTTAAGCGGCATGAACACCTCGTGATTCAGCTGAAATGGGAAGAACAGAATAAGCAAAACGATTACTAATGGATGTCAGCATTTTTTCATCATGAGATAAGACGAGGACTGCACCTGCTTGCTCACCTGCAACTGTTCCTGCACCACAAATTTTTGCGGCACCATCTGCTGCTTCGATATCAGCAATAAATTGCTGTACGCGCGCAGGTACAACGCCGATGCGTGTCAACAAACGATGATTTTCTCGCACGGCATCTTGCATCGCAGCTAAAGATTGTTGCGCGAGTGCTTCATCCATTGCCTTTGTTACCACAGCGAATTCATCTTTCAATGATTGCGAATGAAAATACGATGACACGCTTTCCACACATTGCCCTGTTGTTGTTTGCGGTGTACCCGTGTTAATTAAATACATGGGCATCACGGGAACATTGCGATGCTGTAATTGCGATCCATGCATATAGAGACAGCCGCCCTGTTGCGCCACACGTAAATCCAAACCGCTGGAATTACCATGCTGCATATTTTCTGCTTCCAGTGCAATTTGATATAGAGCATCTGCTGTCATCGGTTTTTGTAAATAATGTGATACAGCTTCCATCACACTAATGATGGTAGCGGCAGAAGATCCCATACCGCAACCCATGGGTAAATCAGATTGCACATGGACATTGACACCATGCGGCAAAGGTAAATGCAGAGATTCAGCAAACACGCTCAAGGCAAATTGTGCTAATTCAAAAGGTTTTTGCAAGACATCACGAATACTATAATCACCGCGAATAAAGCCGTGATATTTACGTTTGATACGATCCTTCAATGAACGCAGAGCATCAAAACTCAGGCGGCTATGATGCGCTAAATCGGATAAATGCAATAAAACTTGCGGCCTGCTTTCACGTGTAACCGTCGCGGTTACATAGCGATTAATCGCCATGGCGATCGCAGGATTACCATACACCACGGCATGTTCGCCAGATAAAATTAATTTGCCTGGTGCTTGGATTTTAATAATAGTTTGCGTATTTTCTTTTACTTCTTTTTTTATTCTGACAATGGGGGCAACTTGCACGCTCTCGATTTTTTCATAAATACGTTTATGCTGCTGCAAACGTGTCAAACGAAATGCGCCCGTATCATAATGCGGAATATCTTGCTGACTGCCATCTTCAACATAATTGAATTGATAGAGTTTGACATATTCATCGTAGGTTAACTGTGTTCGGCTTTCTAATAAATTAGCATGATGAGATGAAAATAAGACACCGCGATAATTTTCCTGCACCACACCGCTAAAATATTCTGCGACACAGCCTGAACCATAACTATAAAAACCCAGGCGTTTTCCTGCTAAACTTTCATTGACATGATCTAATAAGGAAGCAAGACCGACATAGAGAGATGCCGTGTAACTATTTCCCAGTTGTCTGCCATAGATCAGCAAATCTTGAATTTCCTTCAACCAAATTTCTTCAGCAACTTCACTCTCGCCATTTAATTTCAATAAATAATGATGGGCTTTTTCAACTAAGCGCGGCACGGGAATGTGATAGCAATGATAGGCATGATCGCGAAAGGCACGCTTGGAAATGGCTGTATATTGCTGCCAAGTTTTTTCAAGCATGGTGAGATAAAGTTTACTGGAATATTTTCCATCGACTAAGGCTTCATGCAAATAATTCGGCCGCCAAAAATCCATGACATTTTCTGTGACCACAGCAAATTCTGGATCAAAGGCAATGAGGCGAGGATTGGCAGATAAAATGATGGCGGCAGCTCCAGCACCCTGCGAAGATTCGCCTGGCGTATTTAAACCATAGCGTGCGATATCAGAGGCAATCACTAAGACTTTTTTCGTGGGATTTTCGCGTAAATAAGGCAAGGCTAATTGAATCGCGGCAGTGCCCGCATAACAAGCTTGCTTCAATTCAACAATGCGGCAGCGTGAGGGCAAGCCAAGTAATTCATGCACATAAGTACCAGCCGCTTTAGATTGATCGATACTTGATTCGGTCGCAAATAAGAGCATTTCAATCTCATTGACAGAAGTATGCTGCAAGGCTTGCAGACCTGCATTTGCTGCCATGGTCACGATGTCTTCACCAGGCGGCGCGACTGACATGGTGTACTGGCCCAATCCTGCTTGATATTTATCTGCATCAATGCCGCGCGCTTTGGCTAATTCAGCCAGTGAAAGTGCATAGCGCGGTGTATAAATGCTAAGTATATCGATACCTACTTTTAGCACGTCATCTCCTTGTTAACGCTGTTTAATACGTTCTAATTTAAGGTGACTTCGCATTAATTCACCTTGATTGGTTTGTGCAGCCAGCAAGGATAATTCACCGCACAAAACAGCTGATGCTGCAATGATCGCTAATCGTCTGCCATGATTGCCTGCCATTTGTGCTTCAACACAACCGAGCAAGCGTAAATTTTCACGTACAAAATCAAGTGTTTTGCCACTACCGACTGCACCAATGATAATGTTGGGTAAGGTCACAGAAAAATATAAATCGTCTGCGCGCAATTCAGCATGGACAAAGCCTTGTGATCCTTCGATGATGTTAGCGGCATCTTGACCGGTTGCCAGATAAAATCCTAATAGCATATTGGCAAAATGCGCATTGGCACTGCGTAAACTACCGGCGACAATACTGCCAATTAAATTTTTCTTAATATTAAGATCGACAATTTTCGCTGGTGTTGTACGTAATTTGCGTTCACAGAGAGCGCGTGGAATAACAATTTCAGCCACGACATTTTTACCACGGCCTAAAATACCATTGACCGCTGAAACTTTTTTATCGGTGCAAAAATTTCCTGAGATGGAAACATAACGTAAGGCAGGATAATGCGATAAAATCCAATCTAACATGTGATCAGATGCCAGCGTCACCATGTTGTGACCAGCTGCATCACCTGTTAATAATTCAAAACGCAAATAAAGTAAGGATCCAACAATCTGTCCATTGATCGCAAGTAATTTAGCAAAGCGGCTGCCTTCGCTAATGATAGTTTGCAAATGTTCTTTTCGCTGTTGTAAATCTTGATAGACTTGATGCAAGATCGCGGCAGAATCTGCTTCAACTAAAACAGAACGCGTCATGCGTTCATCAATGATGGTGGCATGAATTCCACCCGCCTGCGTACAAACACGCGCACCGCGATGCGTAGAAGGCCACAGAGGAGATTCCAAGGTGGCTAGGGGCAGAGGAATATCGCCTGTGACTTCAGCGCTCGTAATTTTGACTGGGCCGACAACACGCATCGGAATAGCAGCGCAATTCATTTCAGCCTGTTTTTCTAAGCTTTCATCTTTCAGGTGTTGGTGCATAATTCTTCTTGAAATCGCTCAATGATAGGGCTATAAAAGGTCACCATTCTACTGGAAAAAGCCTAATGACAGCAACCGAATACGTTGTACTGGTCGATGAACAAGATCATGAAATTGGTCAGGCAGAAAAGTTATCTGCTCATCAAAACAACCAGTTACATCGTGCTTTTTCCATTTTTATTTTCCGACAAAGGGAGTCATTAGAAGTCTTGCTGCAGCAGCGCGCCTTAGATAAATACCATTCAGCGGGCTTATGGACCAATGCCTGCTGCTCCCACCCCCGCCCAGGTGAAGGCATTGTGAGCGCTGGTGAGCGGCGTTTAAAGGAGGAATTAGGGATTAGCTGCGAACTCGAAGACCGGGCTTGGTTTTGCTATAACGCACATTTTCCCAATGGCTTATCTGAACATGAATTGGATCATGTGCTAGTGGGTTATTTTGATGATCAACAAGTGATTAAGCCCAATCCGGCAGAAGTGCATGCTTATCGCTGGATTGGGATAGAGACGCTAAGGGAAGAATTGGCAGCCAAGCCCGCGCAATTTACCCCCTGGTTTGCACAGGCTTTGGAAATAGCTGCGATCTAAGTTATTGTTTTATCTATACTGTTAAAAGACTCAGACCCTTAAGCTCTTCATATAGCATATAATCTAAGAATAAGACGGTAGATAATTAGGAAAATATCATGGATACCCATCATATTTTTGATAGTCTGATCGACCCTGCCTATAGCGCTGTTCTTGGCGAGTTAAAAATAGCTATGGAAAAATATATAGCTGCAGTTGAAGCAGAACTTGCAGATCGTCCGTTCAAAAATACTGCACCAAACCTTAAAGAGATAGAAGACGCAAAAGCAAAGGTTCAAGGAGATGAGTTAATCGCATTGAATCAAGCCAGAGATAAATTTATAGCCTTGCTCAATACGACAAATAACCCGCCACCTCTTCCTTCTATGGACAGCTTGTACAAACTAAAGCGCTCTGTGAAATCAGAAAATCTCGTAGACCAGACTTTTTCGAAGCTTGTGATTAACTTAGAACAAAAAATTAATGCCGAAGATATCAAAAAATTCGAAAAACAATTCAATCAGGCAGATGGAAATTATGATGCAGCAATGGAAATCTTCATAAAAAATCCTCTCATTGAGAAGACCCTATTTGAATTAAAAATTCCCAAGACTTCGAATGAGACGCGTCAATACGATGCTCTTCAAGCATTTGCGGCTCTAGGTGACAATAAAAAAATAATTGCAATCATTGATAAGGGATATGTCAATATCAGTAGCAAAAACAATCCGCTGCAAGTCTTGGTTGATACGATCAGCCACAATCAAGAACTCATTCAAACAGAAGAAGCCAAAAGAAATTATGCCAACACCATCCAGACCTTATTAGAAAAATCAGCTGCTCAAAAAACTCAACTGCTTACACCTGAAATATGCAATCAACTGGTGACGCTTGGTTTTGATGATAATAAAAAAATAAAAGGGCCTATCAATGAATTTAGATATTCACAGGCCGCTATTACGGTACAGGGAAAACAAGGCCCGGAGACATTCAATATTGCCGGCTTGATTTTGCAGCTTCAAAATGAGAAAGGCCATAAAATGAAAATATTTGATAAATTAATACAGAAAAAAATAGATGCACTGAATACACTCGATGCACGCATCAAAGGTGGAGAGAATATCATACAAACGATTGATGCTTTGGAAAATGCTGATACCGATGTAACTAAAGGCAAGAATAGCCGCGTTAAGCAGTTATTTGATAATTTACGCGTTGAAGCAGCCAAACATGGTGATGACAAAATCACAAAGGGCCCGGAGCAGCCGAGGCCGGCTGATACTCGCGAGTTTAGGAAGTAAATGGATTGTTATGCGGATGTTTGTCGTTGATGCGGCCTGTCATTCCCGCTTGGGCGGGAATGACAGGCCTACTGAAATAACAGGCCCGCTGAAATAACAAACTCACACCATCACCTCATCCGCCTGATAAACCGGATGACGACGGCATAATGCAATCACTTCATTTCTTATCCGCTCAATATTTCCCGCATTTTGCAAATCATCCAAAATATCGCAAATCCAATTAGCCACTTGCACGCATTCTTTTTCCTTAAAACCGCGAGTGGTCACTGCGGGTGTGCCAATACGGATACCGCTGGTAATAAAAGGAGATTGCGGATCATTGGGCACGGCATTTTTATTGGTGGTGATATAAGCACGTCCTAGAGCCGCTTCTGCATCTTTGCCCGTCATTTTTTTATCGATCAAATCAATTAACATCAAGTGATCATCAGTACCGCCACTCACAATGCGATAGCCGCGCTGTAAAATGGTGGCAGCCATGGCACGGGCATTTGTCAAAATTTGCTGTTGATAAATTTTAAATTCAGGACGCAGTGCTTCTTGAAGCGCAACTGCTTTTGCTGCAATCACATGCATTAAGGGGCCGCCTTGACCACCAGGGAAAACGGCTGAATTTAATTTTTTTTCTAATTCAGGATTGGCCTTTGCCATAATCATGCCGCCGCGCGGACCACGCAAAGTTTTATGCGTCGTGGTCGTTGTGACATCAGCAATATTAACAGGTGAAGGATATAAACCCACTGCAACCAAGCCTGCAATATGCGCAATATCAGCAAGTAAATAAGCACCCACACTGTCTGCAATATCACGAAAACGCTGCCAATCGATCACACGTGAATAAGCTGAAAATCCCGTGATAATTAATTTAGGTTTATAAGCTTTTGCCAAGCGTTCTGCCTCATCATAATCAATTTCATCGGTACGTGCATTTAATCCGTAAGAATGCACTTGATATAGTTTACCGGAAAAATTCACGGGCGAACCATGCGTTAAATGCCCGCCATGCGCAAGGCTCATACCTAAAATCACATCGCCTGGCTGAATCATAGCTGCATAAGCAGCTGAATTGGCCTGTGAACCTGAGTGAGGCTGCACATTCACATAATCTGCGCCAAATAATTTTTTTGCACGATCAATAGCGACATTTTCTGCAATATCAACAAATTCACAACCGCCGTAATAGCGTTTAGCTGGATAGCCTTCTGCATATTTATTTGTTAGAACAGATCCTTGAGCACGCAATACATTGGGACTGACATAATTTTCTGAAGCAATTAATTCAATATGTTCTTCTTGGCGCTGCATTTCATTTTCTATGGCTTGCCAAATAATGGGATCTTCTTCATGCAATGATAAAGTAGGAAACATGCGGGCTTATCCTTTTAATTCGGAATTTTCTAAGACAGTTTGTGCTTGCTGTTTTCTTTGCTCACGTACTGCTTCACGATATTCGGGATATTTATTTCCTAAAATACCGGCTGCCAAGATAGCAGCATTGATTGCACCTGCTTTGCCTACGGCTAAGGTGCCCACGGGAATGCCTGCTGGCATTTGCACGATAGATAAAAGTGCATCAACACCATTAACAAAAGTCGATGAAGGAATTGGTACACCTAAAACGGGTACTAAGGTTTTTGCTGCAATCACACCAGGTAAATGTGCGGCACCCCCTGCTGCTGCAATAAAAACTTCTACGCCGCGTTCTTCTGCGCTTTTAATATATTCAAACAAGGCATCTGGCGTACGATGCGCAGATAGCGCGCGTGCTTCATGCGGGATATTCAATTTATCCAGCATTAAACTGGTTTCTTGCATCAAGGCCCAATCTGATTTGGATCCCATTAAAATACTGACGAGTGGTTTTGACATTATGGTTTCCTTAATAAACAAGTCTTTTACAATTCGCTAGGCTGGCGTGTTTTTCGTCGATTTTTGAGAACCGTAGCGCAGCATACATTGAAGTATGTGAGCAACGGATCGCAAAAAATCGACGAAAAACACCCAGCATAGTAGAATTGTAAACACTTTAATGTTTGAAACAACGTTTGCCGGTAAACACCATTGCAATATGATGTTCATCACAGGCAGCAATAACTTCTTCATCTCGTACTGAACCGCCGGGCTGCATAATCACTCGCACACCCGATTGAGCAATGTGATCGATACTATCACGAAAAGGAAAAAAAGCATCGGAGGTGAGCACGGCATTTTGCAAGTTGGTATTGCTTAATTTGCTAGCCTTTGATAGCGCCAAATCAACAGCATCAATGCGAGACACTTGGCCTGCGCCAATCCCTAAGGTTCTATTCTCTTTCACCACTAAAATGGCATTTGATTTTGCATGTTTTAACACGCGCCAAGCAAATAACATGGATGCTACTTCTTCTCTGTTTGGTTTTACCCGTGTCATGATCTTCAATTCATCTGCCTGCACTTGATACAAATCTTTTTCCTGTAACAATAAACCACCGGTAATATATTTCATTTCCCAGGTTTGCTGTGCGTATACCGGTATTTCCAAGACTCGCAAATTAGGCTTAGTTGCTAATACAGTTAAAGCTTCTTCGGTGAAGGCTGGCGCTAAAATAACTTCAGTAAAAATAGAAGTAACTGCTTCGGCAACTGATTTGGTGCAAGGACGATTCAAAGCAACAATACCGCCAAAGGCTGAAGTGGGATCCGTCGTATAAGCCTGTTGATAAGCTTCATCAATCGTATCAGCCGCTGCTGCGCCGCAGGGATTGGCATGTTTGACAATCACACAAGCAGGAGAAGCGAATTCACTGACACAGGACCAAGCAGCTTCTGAGTCTAAAATATTGTTATAGGAAAGCGGCTTACCTTGATGTGGAGCCGCACATAAAATGCCTGTTTTTTGCTTGCTAAATTGATAGGCTGAAGCGCGTTGATGTGGATTTTCTCCATAACGTAATTCTGCCATTTTTTCTAAATGTAATTCTAAATGTTGAGGAAAAGATTCGATTTGCGAATTTTTATTAAGAAAATATTGATGGATCATGGCATCATAATGCGTCGTTGCTGCAAAAGCTTTTTCAGCTAAATTTTTGCGTGTTGTGAAACTCAAGCCATATTGCATACGTAATTCAGCAAGCATGGCTGTGTAATCATCGGGATTCACCACAACACCCACCCAGGCAAAATTTTTCGCTGCTGCACGCACCATGGTTGGGCCGCCCACATCGATATATTCAACCACTTCATCCCAAGTCATTTCCCGATCTTTGGTCGCTTGTTCAAAGGGATAGAAATTGACGACGACCAAATCAATCCAAGGAATATGATGTTTGGCTGCTTCAACCGCATGTTCATCACGACGTCCTAAAATACCGCCATGAATCGTGGGATGCAGGGTTTTGACCCTGCCATCGAGCATTTCAGGCAAGCCCGTGAGTTCTTCAATCTTGCGATAGGGGATGGCAGCCGCTTGTAAAGCTGCACTGGTACCACCCGTGGAAATCAATTCCACCCCTAAATCGACCAAATCTTTGGCAAGTTCTACAATGCCAGTTTTATCGGAAACAGAAAGTAAGGCCCGTTTAATCGGAATGGTTTGCATAATTCTCTCTATTCGACATGGGTTATAGTTTGGCCTATTATAGCCACTTCGAAAAATAGTGAAATAACTGAATCTAAAAGAATCTAAAAATTCGGGAGAAAGAATGGCCGCCATCATCGCAAATAGAATAAATTACCGAATTCTGGGATTATTTGTATTTATTATAATCAGCTGGGGTTTAGCATGGCCAATCAACAAGTTGGGCTTATTGTATATGACGCCCGGCTGGTACACTGCCATTCGTTTACTAGTCGGTTCTGCCACCATGATGATTTTAGTGATTGCCATGGGAAAATTCACTTGGCCAGAACGGCGTGATTATCCCTTAATTTTAATTATTGGCTTATTACAACTGAGTATTTATATTTTATTAGCTAATATCGGCCTGTCTTACCTACCTGCTGGGCGTTCTTCCTTACTCGCCTACACCACACCTTTGTGGATCATGCCGGCAGCAACACTTTTTTTTAAAGAAGAAGCGGGTGCTTTACGTTGGCTCGGTTTTTTTCTTGGCATTGGCGGCTTATTTATTTTAATGAGTCCTTGGGAATTAGATTGGTCAGATAAAAATGTTATCTTTGGCAGTTTTATGCTGCTCTTGGCTTCTCTCTCTTGGGCGATTTCCATGTTGTGCGCGCGTTATATGCATTGGACTAAATCGCCCTTTGAATTAATTCCTTGGCAATTATTAATTGGCGCTATTCCTATCATCATTTATGCAGTGATCAAAGAACCTGCGGCGACTGTCACCTGGAATTCCACTTTAATTTTATCACTGGCTTATACGGGATTTTTAGTCACGGGCTTGTCTTATTGGAGTGGCTTGGTCATTAATAGGGAATTACCAACGATTGTCGTTTCTTTAGGATTTTTGCTGGTTCCGGTTTTTAGCTTGGTCGTGTCTGCTTTATATATGCATGAGGTTGTGACGCCTTTGACAGCGGGTGCGGTGAGTTTGATTTTGTTGGGGATTGTGTGCGTGGTGGTGTAGCAAGAAAAAAACTCCTTCTTATATCATTAATAATATTACTATATTAATAAAATCAATTAATTGCTTGCAAATTATATAAAATATTGTATAATTTAAACTGTAAGGAATTTTCAATAAATGAAAAAAATAACTTGGCTGGGTGATACCCACCAAACAGTAAAATCTTATTCAAACATTGTGAAACAGGAAATAGGATACAATCTCGACAAAGTACAAAGAGGACAAGAACCTTATGATTGGAAATCAATAATCTCTGTTGGTCGTGGCGTAAAAGAAATTCGTATCCATGAAGAAAATGAATATCGCGTGTTATATGTCGCTAAATTTGAAGAATCTATTTATGTATTGCATACATTCGTAAAAAAAAACACAGCAGACATTAAAGCGAGATATTGATTTAGCAAAACAGCGATATACCGAAATGCTTGAATTACGGAGGATAAAAAAATGAAACATCATGTAACAAATAAAAATATCTTTGACGATTTGGGATTTGACGCCGCTAAAGCCGCAAATCTTAAAATTCGCGCCGCCCTCATGCGAGCAGTAGAAGAAGAACTTTCCAAGAAGAATATGACCCAAGCTCAAGCTGCAAAATTATTAGGCGTTTCTCAGCCTCGTATCAGTGATTTACGACGCGGCAAATTACATCTTTTTACTATCGATGTATTGGTTAACATGCTGGTTAAATTAGGCAAGCCTGTTTCATTAGTCATTGATGATCGAATTGCAGCTTAGATATGTGTTTTCTAATCTCACATCTTAAGCCGCAAATATTGCTCAACATCCTCATCATCATTGACTGTGGCACATGATAAATAGTCAGCCATATTTTCGGAGAAAGAAGGTGGACTTATCTCAAACTTTTTATCTTCAGTTAATTGATCTGTGATGGCGGCTAAATCTCCTTCATGCATCATTTTCCGTTGCTCTAGATTTAACTGAGTCGGTTGAAAGAAATATTGCTTCAATGCGCCTAATTTTTCTGTTTTAGAATATCCCGTGATAGAACCCCAGGGTGTAACATATTCATCTTTTCGATTTTCAAGACGATGTTGATAGACTTCGTATTTTTTTCTTACCACATAATTTTGTAAATCATATGCCCGCCATTTTTTGGCAAGTTCAATGATGGCATCAAACTGAGAACTTCTGTCATCTAAGCCTTTTAAAGCAGCTTGCTGATAAAAGTCAGCGGCTATTTTACATTTAGCCTCAGAAGTCATACTTGCCCTTTTTCCATTAGCAAAATAAAGGTCGCCTAATTTATGATAAATGCCTGCTTGCTTTGATTCGATTAGGGTTAATTCTAAGGATTTAAGATAGTATTGCTCAGCAGAAGTGTAATTTGAGTCTATACTCGCTGCAGAGACAATTTTATGCTTGGCCAAATAGTGATAATGCCTGGCTAGTTTAAACGCAGCTTTGCGATCGCTATCTGCCTTCGATCTACATTCTTGAATTTCATCGTTACTTAATTGACCCATTTTCCACCTCTCGTTAATCTTGTCTATTTTACTGACAAATTTGCACTAAAAATCCCATCACCATTGGTAGCAATTAAAAGATGATTATTCGCAAAATGCAAGCCCATGGTGATTGAGTTAATAATATCCACGCGTTCCCAAGT
>Ga0207126_1086_pt1 | contig 19415 bp, 13 predicted proteins | sample Alteio_BWMinHeat_20_FD_153586 | JGI IMG/M metagenome (GOLD analysis project Ga0207126, IMG submission 153586) | Enriched cells from forest soil in Barre Woods Harvard Forest LTER site, Petersham, Massachusetts, United States -... | ecosystem: Environmental > Terrestrial > Soil > Temperate forest >...
ATGTCATATCAAAACAATATTAGCAACAGTACAAATACTATCACTACACCCTCATCTTCTACACCAAATCAAGAGGGGAATTTACAAGGGCGCTCAATTGTGCCTTTTTCTGCTTGGGAAGCTACTGAATTTAAAACGAGCGGTATTTTGTCCCACATCGCACAATTTCTTCCCACAACTGTAGAATCTTGCTTTGGTGTTTTTCATCTCTTGCCGAGAATAGGAAATGCGGATACTACTCCCAGGGAGTCGCAAAAGATCGAACGGTCTAATGCAAACGTATTGGCACGTGCTTATCTGCGAGAACCTGAAAGACATATTAATCATTTTTTAGAAAATACCCTTGGAACGACGCTACAGGAAAAATGTGCTGCGTTATCGAATGAAAACCTCGAATTTCTGCTTGCCAACGGGCATAAAGTATTTAATTTAGGTGGCCATTGGTTGAGTGTTGATCTAGACATGTTAATTACACTATTTCCTAATATTACTTCTATAAGTTTTGCCGCAGGTACTATAAATAACACACACTTGCCTGTATTGAGTACATTCACCAAATTGAAGAGAATATCGTTTTATGGCTGTAACAAGATTACTGACTTGACACACTTGAACCTATCGTCGCAGCTTTTGCATTTAGATCTATCGTATTGTGAAGGAATCACTGACTTTACACCACTCTCTAGATATCCTTGCCTGGAGCGTCTAAACCTCAGCGGCTGTGGGAAAATCAGAGACCTTACAACCCTATTGAGTACATTCACCAAATTGAAGAGAATATCGTTTCGTGAGTGTAACGAGATTACTGACTTGACACACTTGAACCTATCGTCGCAGCTTTTGCACTTAGATCTATCGTATTGTGAAGGAATCACTGACTTTACACCACTCTCCAGATATTCTTGCCTGGAGCGTCTAAACCTCAGCGGCAGTGGGAAAATCAGAGATCTTGCAACCCTTCCACCTAGCCTATGCTCATCACTTCGGCATATAGATCTTTCCGGTTGCGTGCAACTCAGGGATCTTACTGGACTGCAAGCCTTTACACAGCTGAAGCGTTTGAATCTATCTAAGTGTAAAAAAATTACTACGTTAAATGCTTTACGAGCGTGTACAGAGCTACAATATTTGCGTCTTAACGATTGCACGCAAATTGTTGACCTGACCCCTCTCACTGCATGCACCAAACTCAAGCATGTAGAGCTTGACAGGTGCAGTCAAATTACTGATCTTACACCGCTAGGAGCGTGTACGGAACTCGAGTATTTGAAATTAAACGATTTCACTGGAATTACTGATCTTTCGCTACTCAATAGGTATCCCAAGCTAAGACATATAGAATTGGATGGATGTACGCAAATTACTGACCTTACACCGCTAACAAGATGCATAGCACTTCAGTATTTGACGCTCAAAAATTGCACTGGCATTACCAACTTATTGCTACTCAATGGATGTACTAATCTAAAACATTTAAATTTGCATGGATGTACGCGGATTACTGACCTTAAACCCCTGGAGACGTGCACGCAGCTCCAGCACCTAACCTTGGACGAGTGTACTGGAATTACCGACTTATCGCCACTTAAAAGGTGTACCAAGCTAAAACAATTAGACCTTTATGAATGTGACCAGATCACGATAGAGCAAAAACAAGAATTACAACGCTGTTTACCCAATCAGTTAGAATCCCTGCAGATAGAGAAAATACTTGCCGATTTATTATCAAGTTACGATAGATTAATTAATTATTCTGATTACGATAGATCAATTAATTATTACGATTATTTTAGCGTTGATAAAAAAAGAGTAGGGCTATTTTTAGCGCAAGTTTCGCTTGATAAAATTACAACATTCCCTGCGCATTTTCAAAATGAGCTGCGCTTACGTCGCATGAATGGTCTTATCGAAGAACTTTCTTTACTGAAAAATGCATATCGAAGTAGAAACCTAACAGCCATTCTAGAATCAGAAAGAGAGAATACTAGAATTGATTTTAAATTTATTGCTAGTTTGGCCATTCAATACACGAGAGATCCAGAATTGCATGAAGCATATGAGTATTATAAAAAGATGCGACAAGAGTGTGCATCTCAGTTTTCGCCCTCAATGTAGAATATATGCTCGAAAACGCGGATGAAGAACAAAAGAGCTTAATAGAGGCGTTTTCTATAGGGCCTCAGGATAATGTGACAGGGCGCCTATTTACAGTTAGTGTATACAAATAAAACAGCAAAAAATGCGCTCACAGCGTATTGAAGGCGAAGACTTGAAAAACTTCACAATAAACTCAAGCTAGGCACGATTGCCTCAGCTCTATTGCCTATTTTGCAACGCCAAGCAACGATAACGATAGAAGCAGCACTTATACAATACAAAAAAGCGGCTGAGCGCCTTCAAGATGGCTCCTTAAACGATTCTGAGCGTACGCATATTATTTGGAACCTCGCACATATTGGAGACGTCATGAACCCGGCAGAGCTTGCTCGTGTTAAAACAGCTCTCAATACTTTATATCCTCACCTTTTTGCTTCACTTCAGACTATTACCTATGATCGGAATTTTTTGATTGTTCCCCCAGTCTCGCAGCCGCTTCGCGAGCGCTTCGACTGGGGTGATTCGGGCACGGGCACGGGCTCGGGCACGGAAATTCGGAATAATTGATGAATCCGTTGGCCGAGCGGACGCTCACGCGCCGCTTGGCCCGGAATCGGAATTATTGATTATTCCCCCGCCCTTCATGCCGTTACACGGCATGAAGGGCGGGGTAGTTGATAGGGCAAACGCATCACATATCATACTTCTAGTTGATAGGGACCCCACCGCGGCAGCGGTGGAATTCATTAGCCCCGCGTGGAGCGCGGCCGTAGCGCGTGCGCTACGGTCGGCGGAACGTGGGGTTGCAGGTGCATGAAATACAATAGAGCTGCGGTAGCAGCGAAACCTATGCCCTCGTTCTTCATACCGCGGAGCGGCATGAAGAACGAGGGAACAAACAATTATTCCGATTCCGGGCCGAGCGGCGCGTTAGCGTCCGCGAAGGCCAACGGGTTCATCTATTATTCCGAATTTCCGTGCCCGAGCCCGTGCCCGTGCCCGACTACCCAGGTTTCAGTGTTCGCGTATGCGACATCTGAAACCTGGGGAACAATCAATAAATTCCGAATTCAATACCCCAGTCTTCATGCCGCGGAGCGACATTGAAGACTAGGAGAACAATCAATTATTCCGAAAATTCCGATACGGGGGGTGGTGAATGGTTACATATCTCTGACCCAGGTTACAGGACCAGATAGGGTAGCATTTTGTTGGGTAAACCCTACCTCTAGATATTCTCCAGAACGGACTTTCAGCTTGATAGGCAACACGTGTCCATACAATTTGTGGAGCGCAAAGGCAGCTGCCGTGCTGCCAGTGCCGCAAGCAAGAGTTTCTGCCTCCACACCGCGCTCAAAGGTACGAATACAACACTTTACTGGATCAACAAAGTTAACATTGGCACCTGCTGGTAGAAAATGAGGATGATGCCGAAAGAAGCTCCCTATTTTCATAACATCTATGGCATCAATCGTATCCACAAACGTGACAAGATGCGGCACACCTACGCGAAAATGATGCAGTGTCCATGGCACACCTTCATGCGACAGGGAAATATTCCAGCCAAGCTCTTGGACACTGCCTATTTCTACCGTCACATGCTCCTTAAATGCCAGCTTGAGGCAGCCTGCATTGGTTTCGATCACGCATTGGCTTTCTGTAAATAAAAATTTTTCTTTTATAAACATGCCCAAGCAGCGCAGACCATTGCCGCACATGTCTGCTTCAGATCCATCACGATTATAAAACTTCATTTTGAAATGAGCTAAGGGAACTGTTGGCAATTGCGCAAGAATTAATCCATCTACACCCTTACAGAGCGTTTGGATGTGTGATTGCGAAGGTTCAAAACAGCGGCTCCGATCATCGATAATCAGAAAATCGTTACCGCATCCGGAATAATGGCTAATCATTATTTGCATTTTACACGGCAATTTGTATTTTCCACAACAAAAATACACGCTATGTGCACTTTTCTTGAAGGAAAAGTCGCACATGGCGTGTATTTTACAAGTACCTTATTTTCTCTGTGTAATTGTTATTGATGGATGTGCTGCTCTAAGAATTTGTAACTGTTCTGCTATGATACCATGCCAATAACCATAATAGAAATGACTCAGCTTGGGAAGTTGACTGAGTGCATTAATAAGTTGATTATCAGGGCGACTGCGTATGCTATTTGAGCCATATATTGCAACCGTTTCTAGAGATTGACATTGTTGTGTTAAATTAATAATTCCACGTCCGGTAATGTTCTCTTGATTTGCTACATCCACTGATCGTAAATGTGGACAACGCTGCCCTAATAATTGTAAATCTTCATTAGTTCGGCGCCCTTTATTATCGTACATACAATGGAGATCGATATGTTCAAGTTTAGGGGTATTGCTAATCAAAAAGCGAAACGCATTTTGTGTCAGCTTTGTGTCATGATTTCCTAACTTCAGAGAGGTAATGTGCTGATTTACTCTTTTTTCTATCCAAGGTTCTAAGAAGCGTTGCATGTGTGCTTCCGTAAATTGCTGATTAACCTGTAGGTAATGATTACAAAAAGCTTCCTCTAAACAAATTCCGAATACCTTATTAGTAAATGCAGGGTTATTCACTGCTTGACATACTGCTGGCGCACGCTCTCTCCATTCTGCAGTTATGGTCACACCAATTCTCAATCCTTGAAAGGAAGATAGTATAAATTCATTGAATTTGTCTTCCGTAAAATTTTCGCGTTGTATCGAGCGATACACGTTCTTTAACTTTGTAAATTCGGCTGAAAAAGTACTTGAATCCATAGTTGCTATATCTTCGACTAATAGCTGAAGCATCACTTCAGGCAACCAAGTTAAGAAATTGTCTATAGTATGCTCATTAGTTAACCAGCCTCGTTGGGCTAACGGATTTGTCAAGTTATTGAAGATTCGTTGTAAGTCAGCTGTGTTATTGCTTAAAACAGCATCCGCTGCAGCTAAAATTTGCGTTTACAGCCCGTATTTTGTAAATATATCACCCAAGTTTCTACCTTGCCATTCAACTTGATGAGGGATCGTCCTTTCTATTAAGCTCACCGTATCCTGGTCCGCTTGATTCGGGCGTATTTCCTCACAGTATGTGCGTACCGTGCGTCGAAATGCCTCTTGATCAATAGATGTCGAATCTTTTAAGGTATTCAAAATCTGTTGCAAGTTTCTTTTATTCACTTTGAGAAATTGCTTACATTCTTCATGAACATGCAACCTTGAGTATATTTCAGGAATTTGCGTATTTGTTAACTCAATTGGCACAGTATCTCCTTGCATAAGGCGGCGATAAAAAGCTGCTGCGGATTCATAGCTGCGAGATTGAAGAGCTTCCTTACAGAACCGAAGATATTGTTCTCGACAGTTGGGGTCGAGAGGGAGGTGTGAAGGGGAGGGGGATGTTTCTTGCTGCAAACGAGCTGCTTCAACCTGATTGAGTATAGCAATAGCTACTCTTGCAGGTGTATTAACAGTTATTCTATTTGCTTCGTATTTTGCTAACCTTGCATTGATCTTTTGTTGTACTGCAGGAGATACTTCGACACCTTTTTCCCTTGCAACGCGCATAACTTGTACAATTCGTTGTTCTTGGGATATTCCTCCTAGACTCCAACGTTCTGTAAATCTTAAAGGCCGCAGCTCGATGCAATCTTGCCCTTTGTTATAAAAAAGAAATTGTCTACTTCCACGACCTAAAGCAAGGTTTTCCGGGCTAAAACAGCGCTCTAACAAAACTTTCATTTCACTAACTGTTTGTCTTGTTGCAGAAACAGAACTTGTCCCTCCTGTTGTTGGTTGGATTGATGGTATCATAAACACCCCTTGTTTGTTTTAATTTTCAATTTTATAAAGTTACTAAAACAATTATATCAAATTGAATCATATTTTCTAAAGAGGGAAACACATAAACACATAAATTGTGAGCGCAAAAAATTCACGCCACAGGCACTTTTCCTGACGAAAAAGTGCCTATGGCGAAAAATACAGATAGATGTCCTGTTTAGACCGACACAAGGGAACCATTAATTTTGCACGCATTAATTTTGCACGTAGCTTGACGAAAATTCGCGGAAATTGCATCATTAAGATGACTGTTTTACAACGAAAAGGTGTCATTAAATGAAAAAATACGTTATTCGAGCCAATGAACCTGTTTTTTTTGCGTCGTTTGAGCGCTCTGCTGTAAGTGCGCTTTTAGGGCCTCGTCGAGTAGGCAAAACCACACTCATGCACTATTATATGAAACTGCATCCCGAGAGGAAATGGGTCAGCTTAAACATGGATAGTATGCAGCAACGCAAAAGAATTATGAATGAGGAGTTGCACCTTTTAATAGAACAAGAAGCGTTGAAAAAAATAGGTGATGGCACTAAGATTTGGGTATTTATCGATGAAGCACAAAAGTGTCCTGCACTATTCGATCAGGTGAAGCTCTTATATGATACGTATAAAGAGACGGACGCACTAAAATTTATCCTTACAGGATCTGCCCATTTAAATCTCCACATGCTTGCTGCTGAGTCATTAGCAGGAAGGGTGGAGCTTTTGACGCTCCGAGAATTTACGATGCGAGAAATGGCTTCTCTTTTACATCCTCATCTCGTCTTGCCTGCTGACTCAGTGCTTACTTCACTTTTTGCCTCTATCCAGTATACGCAGATTGAAGAAATCTATGATCGCCTTCTTCCTTTTCAAAAAGTACTTCAAGAGGTGTTAAAAAACCATCTCATATGGGGAGGTTTGCCTGAAGTGTATCAAGAACAATCTACTTCGGCGCATCTTCGCTATCTCGGCAATTACTTGCAAACCTATTTGGAAAAAGATATTCGGGCACTCGATACGGTAAGTGATTTGCAGCTCTTTGAAAATATCATGAAAATAAGTGCCGAACATACAGGTTCGCTTCGCGATGATAAAAAAATTCTTGATGCTTTGCATTGCTCACGCAATACACTTGCAAAGTACCGCAGCTTTCTTCTGGCTACCTTACAATATTTTGAAATCTATCCCTACATTGAAAGTTCTGTAAAGCGTCTGGTAAAATCTCCAAAAGGGTATTTAATCAATAATGGGCTTGTGAGCTATCTAACGGGTATGCACGATGCATCTATTTTGGAAATAACAGGTCTTATAGGACATAGGCTGGAAAACTGGTTTCTCAATGAAATCCAGACATGGATGGACGCCTCTGCTTATCGACACGAAATTACCTTTTGGCGCACACCAACAGATACTGAAGTAGACTTTGTGGTGTCATTAGGAAGGTGTGTTATTCCTTTTGAAATAACTATAAGCGCTCAGCCTCATTCCAGCCATGTTATGAAAAAGGTACACAACCTTAAGAGTTTTATGCAAAAGGTCCCACAAGCGACGCTCGGCTGCATTTGTTACTCAGGACCTTTATCCTATGATGCATCCAATCGTATTCTTTTTCTGCCCACCTGGTTGTTGTAAGGCAACTTAGCTCGAACTCAAAGACATACTTGAGCTGGAAGAAACATTGGCAGATGAGGGGATGGCATTAGGAGTCAGCGAACCCATCTGAGCAAGCATTTTAGCAATAAAATCGCGTTTTACTTTGAGTCGGTTTGCTGGGGTCCAGCGCGATGGAAGCTCTTCGTACACGACTCGTTCCATAAAGGCCACTCTTGTTAGAGCACGCTCACTTGTTATAATTGATGCATACACCTCTTCATCAGATACAGGATCTGGATACTGTCGCCGTACCGCCTGCTCTGCTGATTCATTTTCTGCTCGTATAATCCCGTTCGCACGCAGATATTCATCGATTTTTTCAGGTGAGGTATTGGTTCTCGCAAGCCTTCGAATTTCATGAAGTACCGCATCACGCTGGCGCGGAATGGAATATGTTCGTAGCACTGCCTGCAGTACAGTTTCATTAACCTCCCCCTCCTCATCAACCTCTCTCTCAATCCCCACCGAAAGTAAATACTCATCGATTGCTTCAGGTGTTGCATTGATTTCTAATCGCTCTCGAATCTCTCGCAATACACGCTTGGCAGCATCATGCTCCTTGATGGCCTCAAGATTGCCACCCCAGTCATCGGGGCTTCTAGTAATACCCCAACTAGCAGGCTCTACACTCACATGAGCATAACACCACTCCCAAAAGAGACCACGCATTCGCTCACTTCCTTGTGGACCTACCTCTTGTTCAATACATGTAATGATCGTAAATGGAGTATACATCTGCTCAAATCGCTGTCGCAAAGCGGCTGTATTATTTCCATATCGTTCGTACATACGTGTTTGAGTAAACGAGATATCGGCATCACTGCGGGTAGCTAATTGGGTGCCTGGAATTGCAAGCTCATGGCCTATAAGACGTAAAAACCCAATATATTCATGAGGCTGTCCGGCCACATCCTGAGCAGCCATAACGCTCAGTATTGTAGCATTATTTTCACGAAGCGGATTGAGTTGACGATTCACTTCAGATGTAAAAGAAACCGATACACCTAATACAATTTGTTGATGCAGAAGAGCCGCCTCAGCTCTATATCTGCCTCCACATGGCTCCGGTCCAGTACCAATGCGTGTTGCAGCACCAATGAGCGTTGCTAAGAGCTCTTTTTTCTTTTTCTTTATTTCTGTTTCTGAGTGTTCTGGAGGATGGAGATTTTGAATATACAAAATGACATGTACGATAGTGTCTTTAATCTCATTCCACCATGCTCTTGCCTGTTCACGATATGTAACTGGATTTGGCGCACCGAAAAGAGGGGCCATATTCATTACATTATTGATATATCTTGTCAAGGTGTCACGTGCGGTATCCAGAGTCATATCCCTCTCAGTAAGATATGTTTGTAGCTCTTCAAAAGGTATCTCATTAAAAAAGGCGAAAAGTCCCTCTCTAAATGTTGTGTCGGCATTTACGGTAGATGGCAGGGCGGGGATAGTATCATCTAAGCGCACTACATTATAATGATTTGCGGATAAGCTATAGCTTGTATTGTATTTAAACTCATCAGTATTGGTGTAGGTAATAATGCTCTGCATTTCAGGCCTATATGCTTGAAGACGTGTAGTGAGGGCAGTATATCGCTCATCGCCCATACGAACCGCCATCCTACCTAAAGTCGCCACTACCTCTTGCTGCCTTGCACGCATTTGCGCAAGTTCGTCTCGAGATGTTACTTCTTGAGCTGTTCGATATCGTTGCAGAAGAAGCAGGCATTTGGTGCACTCTATTTCTTCTAGCCGCAGGGCAGGGGAGGGCGATGTTGATGGATAATACCTTTCAAAAAGTACTCCCAGAGTAGCCTCATCGTCAAGTATTTGACTTGCAGGAATGTCTCCTAGAAGTAGCCGTATATCATTCTGCAGTTCATGCGCTTCTACTAGTAGATCGCTTATTTCAAACAATATTCGGTTTTGTTCTATAACATTAGAGCCGGCGTTGCGAAGATCTTCGAATTTCAACTCAAGGCTTACTTTAAAAATATTTCTTATCATCTCTCGGGCGTCTGAGTCGTTGATCGCTGCTGCTTTCACCATATCGACGAATTGTCTGTAGTTGAATGAGGGCCGGCTCATTACTTCCCTTATACCAGTAAGATGTGTCGCTTGAGCTTGCGGGGAGGTAGAGGTAGCTATAAGATCTACCATACTGGCAAGATCTTGCGGGGAGGTAGAAGTAGCTATAAGCTTTACCTGCCGCAAATAGTCCATAGCTGTATTGAGTTTGTGATAGGTGGTTACGGCATTAGGAAAGCGAGTAGCAAAATCGGGAATATGTTCACGCATGGCATCCATAAGTTCACGGCACTGATCAAAACTCATATGCTTTGTTACTTCTTGTAGCTGTAGTACAGAGCCTGTTTCTAGTGAAAGATCTGGTGAGCGATGAAACTCATAAAAGAGCTGCACAAATTGCACTTGTCTTTGGGCATCTTGCGTAAATGTAGGATAGCTTCTTCGTAGATGTTTGAGGAATTCGGCTCGTATAGGTATGTGTGCAGCTGAGGCTTCAGCTAACATTTCCCCTATTTCAAAGAGACAGCGATGTCGCTCGACAGATCGCGCGATAGATTGCTCGGTATTATCGGTAGCGGCACTTGGTAATTTACGGCATATAAGTTCACATCTTGCTTCTAAGATGCCCTGTAGAAGCTTTTTCGCCTCACGGTTGCTATGTGGGGCCCGAACAAGTACCTGGATGATCTCTGTAAAATGAGCAGGATCCAAATAGTCCATACGGTTTCGATAATTATTGATATTATTCAGAATAGCGGTACGGGCAGTTGGAGTAAGTTCAGGATTCTGAAACAAGTTGATTTGACGAAAGAAACCCATATCTGTCCTGAGAAATAGGTACAGCTCATCGACATTAGGAATATGCTGCTGAAACTGGACTAAGAGCTCTTGGCATTGAGTAGGATTAAGCGCATTACCTATCTCTTGTAGGGACAAAACAGTATCAAGATCGATGGCACGATTAGCGCTACGCTGTTCATCTAGCCTTATTAAGAGCCGAGCATATTTAAACTCATTGCTATTGGTAGCCTGGCCGAGAGGAGTAGCTAGATTTGGATACAGGGTAGCAAGGCGCTCTTTGAGCGTTTTGAACTCTAGTGGACTCAAGGTAGCGGCACTCTTTGCTAAGTTCCAAATGATTTGCTTGCGTATTTCATGGTTTGATGTTCCCTGGAATCGTTCAATTAATATTTTATATTTTACTAAAGGAGCAGAAGGATTCAGCGTAGCATCTTCTATAATAGGCTGTAAGGCGTTTACAACAGGTGACGCATTTTCTTGGAGTACCTGTGCGAAATTTTCTATTCTTTGCATGAGAGTATGACACTTGGATATATGCTGGTTCTGCTGCTCAATGGTTGGATGTGCTATGCGGGCATATGCATGTAGCTGCCGTGATAGTTCGTCAAGACTGATTCCATAATTTATTGCAGAATTCACTTGAGCGAAAAAAGAGCGAAATGGCCCTTCAGCATCTTGCAGTAATTGATCGCGCAGGTCGTCATAGCGCTCTCGCATACTACAAGCGAGAGTGTTGCACATAAGAAACGCCTGTTGCATTCGCATGTGCCAGGTGCGCTTTTCAGCTTCACTCACATTTTCTATTATATAACCCTCGTACGCACGTTGCATATTGTCGAATTGCTGCCTTAACGAAGCATCCTCATCTATGACCATAGGGCGTATGTAGTTAATGAAAGGTGTTGCGTGTGCATTCAATCTTTCTCCACAAGCGATCATTCTTTGCGTGATAGTACGGGATTGAATGAGGTGCCGTGCTTGCTGTTCACTGGTTGGGTTTGGTGCGTACGTAAATGCATCATTCAGGCGTTCTAATTCGTTGAAGCCACGTACATAATTTATCAAAGGTCGCATCTCGCTTAAAGCTGGAGCAACTCCAAATATTTCGTTGCAGATACTGTCAAAGTTCTCCCCTTCATTAGTTGAATCACAAAGCATTTCGAAAATGCTTTCAATTCGCACATACCAGTTGCTCTTTTCGTGCTCACTCAAATTCTGTCCTGTTGTTAATCTGTCATAAGCATATTGTATTTGTGCGAACTTTCCACCTAAAGATGTAAAGGCGTCCCAGTTTGTTATATGATACTGCTGTTCGAAGAACCTTTTATCCTCAGCGGTTAAGGAAAGAGGTTCTGCAGTGCCAATCTCTGAAAATCTAAATATTGCTTGAAGATTATTAGTTTCTAAGGCAATACCGATTTCAAGAAAAGCTCTTATATTGTTGTAAAGTGTGAAGTTAGGATTTATTCTGCTCCCTATACGAAAAGAGCCTATATTATAATCATCAAGATACTGTGCAGGTGATAGCATCCATGTAAGAATCGCAAGGCAGTCTCTACGCTCTTTTAAACTTAGAGAGGTGCGTTGATCGTAAAGAGTAGTCCGATTTGAGAGGCTACAGCGATTACAGATCTGATGATAGTATATGTATCCTTGCGCTAGCTGTGAATCAGTCCCTCTGTGCGTCAATATTCGATCCTTGCAATAATTAACAAACCCTTCCCGTAGCCCCATCATATACGAGGCCCCAAACTCAAACATGGCAATAGCTTGGACATCTTGGTTTCTATAAGCAGTCTCAAGCCGAAAAAGATCTAACAGGTCACGATGCAAATTTGTGCCATTGAGAAGATCTTGAGGGAGCGCAGCCACCCTTTCAGGAGTTGCGGCATCAAGCCATGTTCTCACCTCATTCGGTAAGGTAGAATGGAGGCTAAACTGACGCCATTTCCATCTATCATACGCTGTAATTGCAGAGGTGAGTCCCTCTTGCAACATTCTCATCTGCTCTAACTCGTTCATCACATTTTGCACACCAGGCACATTTGTAAGGGCTTGCCGTACAGTTGTGCGTTGCATTTGTGTAAGCGGTGAGTACAGTGCGCGTATTTCCTGAATAGCCGATGCACGATTTTGCCCTTGTTGCCATTGCCGAACCAACACTTCTATGCGTGTCAGTGTGGTGTTTGGTACCGCTTGTGGTGTTATGGGTGGGAGAGCAATGGGCTCAACTGCCATAGGTTGCAGCGCCTGCACCACTTGGTTTGGTATCACTCCGCTTGGCGTCATTCGAAGATGTTTTTGCTCTGAGGAGGGAGGGCTTTGTTCTTCAGGTTCTTCAGATCGTCGGCGTCTTCGTGAGGGTGGGTTTATGGAAGGTTGTGAGGGTTGGTTTATAGGTTGTTGAGAAGGTTGGTTAATGTTCATAATACTGCGAAAATAAATAAAATGTTAATTTTTTATTAAGATATATTGTTGTCTTTATTTTACTTCAATATAAGCATTATAACACAAAATGTCAATTATAATTACTGAGTTTTTCTGGGTTTTTCACTGAGTAGTCAGCTTTCTCTTTAATCTCCCCACGGCCCAGACCTTTATTACCAATGCCTTATACTTCCCTAGCAAAGGGGCGACTAAACCCTGGGTGCTAACATAAAACTCGAGTAAATTCTTGCATAAAACTCGAGTAAATGCTAACATAAAACTCGAGTAAATTCTTACACAAAACTCGAGTAAATTATTTTTATGAAAGCCCAGGAAAAACTGGCGGAATCTCTTCTCCGCGTTAAAAAAATAGCCAAAATGAATGGCGCACCCATTATTCGCTCTGAGCAAATAGCGAGAGCGGATCGTGAACTTCTTGTCCGTACGAAGTGGTTACAAGAAATCATAAAAGGCTGGTATTTATTTCTAAAGCCCAGCATCCCAGATGGAGATTCGTCAGCATGGTATGCAAATTTCTGGGATTTTTTACGCATTTACTTGACGTATCATTTTAGAAATAACTATTGTCTTTCTGCAGAAGCATCTCTTGACTTACACACAGCCTCATCAGTCATTCCTGAACAGGTAATTGTAATATCTTCGAAAGGTGGTGGGGCTCCACAAGGACTTCCATTTAATACTTCTTTTTTTGTGTATAGTGACCCTAAAAACATACCTGATGAAAAAGTTGCACTGCGAGGTTTAGAAGTTATGACACTGCCGTATGCGCTCTGCAAGGTCTCTCCAACCTATTTCCAAAAAAATCAAAAGGAAGCTGAAATTGCTTTACAACTTATCAGAAATTCTTCCGATCTCATTGAAGTTCTTTTAAAATATAATTTTCAAAGTGCTGCCGCTCGGCTTATTGGTGCATATGCGGCATGCAAAAATAAAAAATTTGTTACAGAAATACAACATGCAGTACAAGAATCGGGATGGAAAATAAAAGAGGAAAATCCGTTCATTCATGCTCCTCTTTTGCAAACACGGTTTCAATCACCGTATGTGGCTAGAATATATGCGCTTTGGAATGAATTTAGACCGGTTGTAATACAGCATTTTCCAAAGCCTCCCGGGATCTTAAAGAATCAAAAAACATATTTTACAAAGCTCGCTGCTATCTATGATAAAGATGCCTATAATTCTTTGTCCATTGAGGGATATGAAGTAGATGAAGAGCTCATTGCACATGTGCAGAGCAATCAATGGAGTCCTGAAGAAAATCCTCGGGATGCACAAGAAAGAGACGCTTTAGCGGCCCGAGGATATTATGAGGCGTTTTTAGATGTTAAAAAAAGCATTTTACGAATTTTTGAGAATGAAAACCCTGGAGTTGTTGTAGAAGAAGATCTTAAAAAATGGTACCAAAGCCTTTTTGCACCTTTAGCACGAGCAGGCATTATTCAGAGAAGTGAATTATTTGGATACAGGAAAATGCAAGTATACATACGTGGCTCTCGCCATGTCCCGCTGCCACGTGAAGCGCTTGCCGATGCAATGGACGCACTGTTTCAATTGCTTCAAAATGAGCAAGAAAGCTCTGTAAGAGCTGTTCTTGGGCATTATATGTTTGTATTTATTCATCCTTTTATGGATGGCAATGGGCGTCTTGGTCGTTTTTTAATGAATGCTATGCTTGCTTCTGGGGGCTATCCTTGGACAATTATCCAGACAAAACATCGCGCTACCTACTTTCAGGCACTAGAAACTGCCGGCACAGAAAAAAATATCGAGCCATTTGTGCGCTTTATTTTACAGGAAATGGGCCGTTAGAGCAGAGATAGCGACCTTCGAGGCTTTCCTGAATTATTAGATGACGTCCACTCCACCATTAAAATTTAAACAATTATTACGCCAATTATTAATGAAGTAACTGGGATAACCACGAGAAGGTGCAGTAGCATTAGAGGATGCCTGTACTATGGCTTGAGGTTCATTAGTATCTTGAGGTGCATCAGTCAAAGGGAAGAGAACACAAAGCCAACAAGGCCCCCTCAACAAGAGTCTTTTCTTTGGATCACTTGACGTTGCCCATACTGTTGTTATTATATCTAACATTTCTTGTATCTGAAGTCGTACTGTATCGGTATTCAATAATCCCATCACACTATGAATTGATTTTACGGATGTTTCATCTAGAGCTGCTCCTATTCGAATTCCATTTGTCAATAATGAAAAAATAGGATCTGGCTGTACGGCCACTGGATCACTGTCCGATCTGTTAACGGCCTTAATAAAAACTTGTTTGAGACTTGGTAATACCGTGCGTTTAATGTTTATTTTTTCAATAACTTGATTTATAAACGCATTGGTCATCGGGATCGGGAGTTTTCTAAAATCGAGCGTACGTACCGGTGTATAGTCGAGTTGATCAAGTAAGGCAAGGCATGCTGCTTCACTGGATATATTCTCGAGCTGTGTATCTACCCAAGCCTGATCACAATAATAATATTGGTTGACTATAGATGTGACAATACTTGGCATGTAACTATGCAACGTCGTTCTAAGCACAGATGGGGTCATACATAATACCTCTCAGATGTATTTGTTTTTCGCGGGAATTGTATCATTGGCACGGCTGTTTTGCAACGAAAAAATTATCTTGCGCAAAACTAACAAATTGCAATTTTGCGCATCTAATGATATTGACATGAAAAGCGATACTCAGGTACCATGAAGGCATGAAGCCATTTGTTGGGAGAAAAAATGAACTACAGCGATTGAAGGATTTATCTCAATCTGGTCAGGCATGCCTTGTGGTCATTAAAGGGCGTCGTCGAATAGGAAAAAGCCGTCTTGCAGAAGAATTTGCTAAAGATAAGGTGTTTTTGCCGTTTAGTGGACTTGCACCCATCAAAAAAGTCACTGCACAAGAGCAGCGCAATGCCTTTGCACACGAGCTTGCAACATTATTTCATCTGTCTCCTTTTACATTTACTGACTGGAGCGATGGCTTTGCATGCCTCACAAAACATCTTATCAAGAAACCCACGGTTATTCTCTTTGATGAAATTTCCTGGATAGGATCAAAAGACCCGACGTTTATTCCAAAATTGAAGATATGGTGGGATCTTGTGCTACAGAATCATCCTTCCGTTATGCTTATTTTATGCGGCTCTATTGCAACATGGATTGATAAAAACATTATTAACAGTACCGCTTTATTTGGACGTGTTTCTCTCTATTTAGAGCTCACTGAACTCTCCATTCCCGAATGCAAAGAGCTACTCACTCTCAAAGGCTTTACTGCATGCTCAGATCTCGATATGTTTAAGATACTCAGCATAACAGGGGGAGTGCCGTGGTATCTGGAACAGATTCAGGCTCATCAAAGTGCTGATGAGAATATAAAGCGTTTATGTTTTGAAAAAAATGGCCTTTTGGTACATGAATTTGACCGTATTTTTAATGACCTTTTTAGTCCAAGAGGCGAGATTTATAAAAAAATTATTACAATGCTTGGTGATGACATGAAAGATCGGGCAGCTTTGCAAAAAGCCATAGGATATTCACCCAGCGGTACACTGAGTCAGCACATTAAAGCGCTGAAAACTTGTGGTTTTGTCAGCGAACATCCGAATTGGTCTTTAAAAACGGGCAAGCCAGGCAAATCCACGCTCTATCGTCTGTCGGACAATTATCTGCGCTTTTATATCCGCTATATTGAACCTAACCTTACCAAAATTGAACAAGGCGCATATGTAGAGGTGCCTCTTTCGAGTTTACCTGGATGGGAGCCTATGCTTGGCTTCCAGCTAGAAAATCTCCTGTTAAAAAATAGGCCGCTGTTATATCACGCACTGGGGATTCACGTTCAAGATATCATTATTGATAATCCCTATATTCAAAAAGCTTCAGGGAGAAAAAGGGGATGCCAGATTGATTACCTCATTCAACTACGCTCAAATACTCTTTTTGTCTGTGAAATCAAAATGCGACGTCATGAATTGGGTCTTGAAGTGATCGATGCCATGAAAGCCAAAATCGCCTGCCTTACGCTTCCTAAGGGCTTTGGGGTGGCTCCTGTTCTCCTGCATCTTGGGCCAATCTCCGACGCGCTCTTAAGTAGTCGGTATTTTTATCGTATTATCGACATTGCTGAACTCTAATGAAAAATAAATATAAACGCCATGTGCTATAGGCGAAAAATCCAGTTGGACCTGTTTACAGAAAAATAATATTTTGTTGTTGTTAGGAGGAAATAAAAATGGGCAAGATAAAGATATCAGATACGCAAAGAAAATTTGCAACAAACATACGTCAAGTTAGTAAAAAAGGATCTCTAACACTTAGGGAAGATATCGGGATCAGGAAAAGCAATCCTACTGAAGAACTTTTAAATGAAGAGCTAATTAGTCATGCCATATGGGAATGTTTGAAGAGTGGTGACTGGGAAGGTATTATGGAAGTTATTCAAATTTATCTTGAGGTTATTAATAAAACACAAGCGGCTAAAGAAGCTGAAGTTGCTCGTTCGACAATGTATCATATCTTCAAAAGAAAAAACCCAACTATTAAAACATTAGCAAAACTTATTCATGCATGTATTTAATTAAAAAATTATGGTGGTGGGCGCAACTTGCTGTTGCTCACACCTAAACATCTACATCATCGTCGACTACATCTCATGCAATTTCTTGTGGTAAGAAATGTAATTTTTCTTGATAGCAATGAAAATCGGGATGTGCTATCCTTAAATTAGGAGGGTTACATTCACGAATCGTGAACTTAATCTTCACATATTAGGAGTTTTAGATTCATGAAACGAGAGCTTAAAGATCATAGAAAAATGACAGACATTAGCGTCACTTCTCTGGAGCAAGCGTTAGGCATGTTAGGGCAGCTACTTGCCGATCGGGGAGAGCATCACGAAGTTGTAATTATTGGAGGGGGAGGGCTTTTACTGTTGCGGTATATCGAACGCACAACTAAGGATAATTGCATTAGTTAAGGAAGGGAAATTGATTACACCAAATCCTTTACCCTATGGGTTGTTGCAGGCGGTTGATGAGGTGGGTCGTGCGCTTGAATTAGGAAAAGAGTGGTTCAATACTGGCCCAGCTTCGTTACTGGATTTGGGATTGCCGTTGGGGTTTGAAAAACGAATGCAGACGCGTCACTATGGCAGCTTAATAGTGCATCTTGCTAGCCGTTTTGACCAAATATGTTTTAAGCTGTACGCTGCAGTAGATCAAGGCCCATATAGTAAACATTTTGCTGATCTTAATGCATTATCTCCTACACGAGAAGAGTTGGTCACAGCAAAAGAATGGTGCATCACACAAGATGTATCCCAAGAGTTCGCTATAGAGCTTGATAAAGCAGTACGTGCAGTGGAGACAACAGATGGCAAATCTTAGTGCACAACTAGATGCATATTTACTAGATCTTTCATGGAGCTTGTGGACTGAATTAGGTGTGGCAGGAGTGAAACGGCAGCACCAAGATTTTCTTATTGATCCTGAAGAGCTCATATTGCTCACGTCAGCTATCATGGAAAGCGATCCTAGGCTGCGTGACGAGGCTTTGGATTGGTGTGTTCATAATCATCATTATATTTCGGTAAGTCGGCTTCGTGTTCTTGCCAAAGCACTCGAATCATACATTGCAGTTCCCTTTTCATTGTTTTCCACAACAGTAAACGCTGTTGCAGGTGCACATTGGCCTACTTTCACATCAGTATCGCCATTAACATTCGTACCCAGCAATAAGTCTATGCTGCCAAAATTGGATATGCCAGCACTGCTGTATTTTCGATTACGTACTTTATTTGGTGTGAGTGCGCGTGCTGATGTACTTGCATTTTTTTTATCAGAAGAAAAGACCGATTTTGCTGCTGCTGATGTGGCTGAAATCGGGTATAGTAAGCGAAGCATTTTTGATATCTTAGAAGGATTTTCAGAAATTTCATTGCTTCATAGGCGAACATTTCGAAATCAGCAGCGATATTCTTTTGAAAAACGCGCTCAAATGGAAAAGATAGTTGGGCCAATTCCAAAATATTTTTTATCATGGCGACATCTTTTGGAAGTACTGTTGTCATTGCGTGGGTGTATTAAAGCCACTGAAAATAAATCCTTAACCACAAAGGTTGTGGAAATGCGAAACCTATTACTGCAGTTAGAAAATAAGTTACGGGTGTTGCGTTATACGCCGCCGGCGATGCAAGCAGATATTCAAGTGTATTGGGAGTCGCTTAGTCGCTGGCTCTTAGATAAAACGCAAGCTGTTGCATGCCCGGGCATATAATTTCTTCTATGATTGGAGCAAGATTCGTACATACTAAACGTCTGATAATATAAATTATGTAGGATTATGCCTTTTACAAAAACATGACGTCAACATAGATACCATTTTTTCAACTACTTTTATAATGGCCTTGTGCTGCTTACTATGTAGATTTGTCTACATATATTCACGCCATTTGTATACACCAACTGTAAAGAGGGACTCTGTTGCATTGGGGGTTGTTCTAGGTTATACATATTTTAGCCTAAAAGGCCTTTTCTAAGGTCC
>Ga0207126_1087_pt1 | contig 19262 bp, 4 predicted proteins | sample Alteio_BWMinHeat_20_FD_153586 | JGI IMG/M metagenome (GOLD analysis project Ga0207126, IMG submission 153586) | Enriched cells from forest soil in Barre Woods Harvard Forest LTER site, Petersham, Massachusetts, United States -... | ecosystem: Environmental > Terrestrial > Soil > Temperate forest >...
CTGCAGGAGAAGAGCTTACAGAGAGAGCTTGTCAGAGGCGTGTGGGGTGCTTGGGCGCGTTGGTGAGAAACGTCTGGAGAGCTTTTTTTTACAGAGAGAGCTGCAGGAGAAGAGCTTACAGAGAGAGCTTGGGGTTAATGAAACGATTAAAAAATAGAGCTGTGGTAGCAGCGACACAAGAAATGTAAAGGATGATAATACACATGCGCATCAATAGTAGTAAAAAACAATGTCTTAATATGCTTCCTGGGTCACGTCAATGGTCCTCATATTGTTGCCTGAAAGGTAAAAACAGCATTAGCATTATTTTTTTTATTCTCATATTGTTCTGTGGCTCTTGTGCCAAGGCAGATCTCACTGTCAGAAGTGAATACTACAGCCGATCAAGCCTTGCAAGTACGTATGTAGATACCCCGGATCCGAACAAAGAAAGCACTGCTTTTGGCCAGCGTCTTGCAATCTCATGGTCAGTACTTCCGCCTATATTTGAACAAGGACCATTAGTACTTGAACTCGTAGTACGACTGAAAAATGGTGAAGAAAAAACTGCAAAAATTACCCTCAAAAGACATGAAGGACGCATTTTTTATCCTATTGTCGGCACCGATTTCACCAAAAAAGGTGGGTTACAAAGTTATTTCGTAAAACTCATCTCCAATGGTAAAGTGCTTGCAAAAAGCAAACATAAGTTTTGGGTGGAGAATATTGCGCTTGTTTCAGTGCCCACATAAGGGATATTAGCATAACAGCTGATGCACACGCCGCTACCGCATACGCATCAGGCTAAGGCCATGACTCTCACGGACTTGGACACATTTTATCGGAATTTATTGATTGTTCCCCTGGTCTTCAATGTCGCTTCGCGGCATGAAGACCGGGGTATTGAATACGGAATTTATTGATTGTTCCCCAGGTTTCAGATGTCGCTTACGCGAACACTGAAACCTGGGTAGTCGGGCACGGGCAAGGGCACGGGCACGGGCACGGAAATTCGGAATAATTGATGAATCCGTTGGTCGAGCGGACGCTCACGCGCCGCTCGGCCCGGAATCGGCAGTTATTGATTGTTCCCCCAGTCTCCAAGTCGCTTCGCGAGCGTTTCGACTGGGGTGCTTCTTAAGCCCATAATGATCCCTCAGCTTTCTCTCTAATCTCTCCACTGCCCAGACCTTAATCATCAATGCACCCCAGCACCCCTAACGCCTCTGACAAGCTCTCTCTGTAAGCTTTCTCCTGTGGCTCTCCCTGTAAAAAAATGTGCCAAAGCTTGTGAGGGTCGTAGCCTTAGCCTGATGCGTATGCCGCTACCGCGGCGCGGATCCTCTTTCGATCCCACAACCCCACGCTGCCGTCAGGTCGACGGAACCATCAATAATTCCGCATTAGAACAAAGAATGAATTGACATTTTGTCAACTATCATTCATAATTGTTGCAATAAATAAATACGCACTACCATAAATAAGTAAATAAATTTATTTAAATTAGCATTGATAGTTAAAAAATTAACATATAAACCTTTTATATTTTTTTAGCAATCAATCGAAACTCTCCTTTGGAGAGCTTAGATTGATTACTAAACATTACAATTATGCAACCACAACCATTAAGGTTATCATTATCAGTATCTGTACCACCCTCCCCTCCATCTCAGGACCTACTTGACCTATCCAATCGTGCGCAGATGTCGGCAGCGGAGCTTGTAGAAAGAGCAGTATATTTAGAAAAACATTCTCCAGAAGAGCACCGTATTTTAAAAGAGCACTGTACTATAGAACCCATAACACGTATTCTGGAAGAACTCATCCGTCCCCTGCCATCATCACGTACAAAATTAGACGATCTCTCTCACACACAGTTCTTTCAATTGCTTCATGCCTCTTCGTGGATCGCGCATACAGATATAGACTTTCTTAAAACGATGGAGAAAAAGCTCGATCAAATAGCAGTGATACCAACTGAGCAAACACTCACTAACGTCATCAAGATCTGCGCCGACTTTGCAACATGTGGCAGCGTTGGCAAAAAACTCCTTCAGCTTACTGCAAACAGGATACAAACGGATCTTTGCTCAACTCTTTCTGCTTTTTCACCTGAAGATCAGATACATTTTGCTGTAGCGCTTAAAAAGAATGAAGCATCGATGCCTGATGCTGTAGATCCATTTTATTCAAATCAAAGAACTTCTCTTTGCACAACCCTCTCTGTGAGTGAACAGTATAAACAGATGTGTGAAGAGCTTCTCATAGCAGCACTTTTTGCCTTTGCAGACACCCCTCTAGCCGCTCCCTTTTTTACCTACTTTAAAGATACTTATTTTAAAAATAATTTTTGTCCTAGTTTATATAGTATACAAACAAGAAGTTTGCTGCTTCAGGCTTTCCATCAATTTGATCCCTCCTCAGAGGATTTTCAACGGCTTCTCATTCAGTTAGCATTGATCGTTCAAGACAGCGATGATAAAGACTCGAATGCATATAACCAACTGCTTATCGAACGATTTTCAGAACATAGCGAGCAACTTCTTACTAAGATAACATTAGAAGAAGGCGAACAACTATTTCGCTCTTTGGTTGCTGTTGCAAAGAATAGAACAGATGTTCACGTTGTTGCTTCAATATATGAAGCCATAATACATTTTCTTTCAGAGGAAGAGGGGGCCAAACTTGTCCAAGTCATCCCCCTCGAAAGTTTAGGTATTCTTGTGTTGTATTTCCCAGAACACAACTCATTAAATATTTTTTTAAATACAGTACAGTCATATATATTACAAAACAAAATTATTTTTCAGAACGAAAATTATACAGAATGCATCAGCGCGCTTACACAAGGATTTTCTGCTCATGAGATAAGAGAGCGAGAACTATATGATTTTTTTGAAGAGTATATTATACAGCATCAAAATAACTGGCTGCAGCTACCAGATATAGATTTTCAAGTAAACACCATTTCGGCATTTTTATCTCAGGGCTATGGATCAAAGCGCCTTTTAGATATGATAGAAGAGCGCCTTTTAGATTTTGTAGAAGAAAATGTCTTAGGAATCCAAAATATAGGTATTGACACTCTTTCGACCTTTGTGAATGAGTGTAAAGCCACAGAGCGCGGAAGCAAAATCTTTTTTAAAGCGGTAGGAAAGGAGATAGTTCGACGACTGAACAATATATCGGACGATGATCTACAACCAATGCTTTTATTAATACACAACATTGCAGATCTAAAGAATCTTCGAAATTATCAAAGTATATTTCTTGCATTTCTGGATACATATCACAACCAAGATAGAATACAGTTGCTGCCACCTGAAAAGCTCTTAATGACGGCAGAAGTGCTCCGGATATTCCAGTTAAACGGGATGGAAGTAGTAGAGCCTGCTATTGATCCTGCTATTGATAGTGAGCAAGAATCGCTACAAACCCTATTACTCCAAGAATTTTTTCGCCCATGTGCATCCCCATCCACGCACACAACAATACTAGAACACTTGAGTCAAGAATATTTTACTAGAATTTTGTTCACAGTTCCTCTTTTTGCTAAAAAAGGATTAACTAATTCTCATCAATTTTTATCATATATAGAAAAATTTCTTCTAGAAAAAACAAATAATGAGCAGCATGCCTTAAATGGCTTACCCCCATACCTGCTTAGCATTCTCCATATAGCCTTCATTCAGAGCGGGTGTGATGCTGCAGAGCTATATGCGATGTTTGAAACAGACTTACAAAGACAGCAACCTGATGGAAAAACGCGACTTGCATCGTTGACAGTCTCTCATCTCGCTCGTTATGCACATGCCCTTCATGAAAATCTCTGGTCTACCAACACGCATTTTATGGCTCTTGTCAGCTCTTTGCTTGCACAACATGGGATACAAGCCTTTCATACATGCATGAACCATAAGTCGTATACAATTGCCAACTTATTACTTTCTGATAATTTTAATTTTTCGTCTAAGTTACCTGCTACTGGCGAGACGGTGTTGCATATCGCGGTTAAGGCAAATTATCTGGAATTCGCAAATACCATTCTTTCTGCCCACCCCGAGCTTGTACATGTGCAAGACAAACAAAGAGCGCTCCCATTACATACGGCATGTGAGCTCAAATTATCCGAGTGGGCAAGGACCCTGATGCGCTATAATGCTGGAAGAGATGCCGCATGTCGGAATACTGCAAAGAAGGTAGCTTTTGACTATCTCGATACTTGGGACAAAAATGAACTCGATCCTTTTTTACAGGAAGTCTTTGGCGCTTTCGGTGCAGTGCAAAGCTATTGCAGCCTCGCCGAGCGCCTCCCATTCATACAGTATTTTGTAACCCCTGCACATGCAGCCGAGCTCTGTGATACAAGCCGTAATCAAAACGGAGCAAATCCTTTAGAGATCGCCTATTTTTTTCAAAATGAAGAGCTTTCCAATGCCTTGCGGCGAGCCTTAGGCGCCGATCAGTTTGAACAGCTGTTTATACAATGTAGCCAGAAATATGGGAAGAAGGCATTGTGTTTCCTCTCCACTTTTATCAAAAATGATGATGAAGATCGCGCACTGCGGCATATAGATAGAGATATTGACTCACATGACTTAAAAGAACTCTTTATAAAGGCAATGTTTTTAGAAAAATTGAAGATCATGCAAAAACTTCTTACGTTGGGTGTTTTGGCTAATCATCACTTTACTCTTGGAGGAACACCTCTGCATTTTGCATGTACCATTGGCAGTTTAGACATGTTTCACATGCTTGTAAGGCATGGGGCAGATCCTGCCCGGGTAAACTCCGAAGGGAAAACGCCCCTTCGCGCCCTTTTTGATACCCTGAATCCTGATAGGACATTTATCCTGAGTCTGTTAAAGGAGCATCCTGTGGTGTGCAGATTCGTAGAGCAGTTTGGGTGTAGCAATATCCTTCAATCTTTGCGTGTATCTCCTCTCAGCCTTTTTGAAGGCAATGCAAACCCCTTCGAGCTTGCACATCTTCTTCAAGACGGAGTGCTGAGCTCAACGCTGCATGGATGTACAACTGAGGCGCAAGCTGAGCACCTCATCAACCGCGTACAGCAAAAATATCCACAATCCTGCCTTGATCTCATACGCTTTTCAAAATATGCTCTTGACATACGCCATCTACAAAGAGCAGCCCGCCCCCCGATGCCACCCCCACCTCGAACAGGAAATATAAGAAATATTTTAACTCTATTCGAGCGTATAAAAGAGGATATGCAACGCGAGGCAAATGATCAGAACATTCGCGATATGCAAGAGGTTTTAACACATGATTTTGTTGACAAAATCGAACAAAAAAGACCCTATATGGGAACACCTCCTGCAAATACTCCTGAGCTTGCTCATTTTTATGAAAATATTCAGACGGCCTGTATACATACCGTACAACGGCTTATAGAAATAGGAAATCGAGCACTACAAGTCAAAACGGTAATGGAGTATGTACGGGCGGCCCCCTATTGTGGTGGCAGGATTCAGAAAGTAGCTATAGAACAATATGATCTTGTGGTACGGGGCGCAAGAGTTGATTTACCCACAAGCATATACGAAGAGCTGGGCGTATTTCGCAAGCTTCTGTTAGACAGTCTTATCCCAGCAAACGACCAAAGCGTGCATATTGCAAATCAGTATTTTTATGCGATGGCAAGAGAGCTGCAGCTGCCCAATCAAGAAGCAGTCTTTGTAGACCGCCTCGCACAGAATATAAATGTGAAGACTCTTCGGGAGCAGTTTTATTCTCGGTATACTCCTAGAGCCATTATTGCCGATTGTATATATCCCCTCTTTGCGCAGGAGGGTGAATTCAGAGAGCAAGCGATCGATTGGTTCAAGGCGCATCTGCCTGCCACCTACGAAAAAGCTCGCTTTGACGCCATTAAAGAGCGGGTGCAGCAGCACGTAGGGGCCGAGGCTGAACGAGCACAGGTGGTACGGGCGCTCCAAGCAGAAGATGTGTATATGACGGGTGATCAAACTATTGAGCAGGCAATTGAAGCTGCCAAAGTGGATCATTTCCTCTCCAACTTCGTTGTAGAGGATATGACGAGCCCATCAATGCGCATACGCAAAGAAGCCTGCGCCTTTTTATTGCAGCAGTTAGGGATAATTATGGTGTAGGAGAGGGTTGCAGGAGAGGGTTGCAGGAGAGGGTTTAGGGATGCTGAGATATATTGGTGAGGAAGGTCTGGGGTAATTTTTTTCACAGGGAGAGCTACAGGAGAGAGCTTACAGAGAGAGCTTGACAGAGGCGTGTGGGGTGTTAGATGCATTGGTGAGGAAGGTCTGGGGTAATTTTTTTCACAGGGAGAGCTACAGGAGAGAGCTTACAGAGAGAGCTTGACAGAGGCGTGTGGGGTGTTAGATGCATTGGTGAGGAAGGTCTGGGGTAATTTTTTTCACAGGGAGAGCTACAGGAGAGAGCTTACAGAGAGAGCTTGACAGAGGCGTGTGGGGTGCTTGGCATGTTTAGTGAGAACGTCTGGGCTGTGTTTCTAAGATCCATAGAACCGAAATATTATAGCCCAGTTCCCCTGCTACATCGCAGCACCTATCTACAAATAACATGGGATTGCATCTATCATACACGGACTCAGACCAATAGTGTCAACTTAGGGAAAACGCATAACATATCATGCTTCTAATTGATATGGACCCCACCGCGGCAGCGGTGGAAGCTCATTAGCCCCGCGTGACCGAGGAACGTGCGCTTAGCGCACGACCGAGGGAACGTGGGGTTACGGGGCATAAATAAAAATAGAGCTGCGGCAGCAGCGACACAGAATTGTATCTGCAACAATAATATGTACGTTAAATATGTCGACACAAATGGGTGTCGCTGCTACCGCAGCTCTGTTTTTTTAATCTATTTCTCCAACCCCACGTTCCGCTCAGCCCGCGCGCGATGCGCAGCGGCCTTCGCTGCACGCGGGGCTAATGAATTCCACCGCTACCGCGGTGGGAGCCAATATTGGTCACAACGACTAAAAGATGTGTGGTAAGGTATGTGCTCCACGCGGGGCTAATGAATTCCACCGCTGCCGCATGTGCATCAGGCTAAGGGATGCATAACAAACGTTATAGCTAATACAAGCCATGGCCTTAGCCTAATGATGTCAACTTAGGGAAAACGCATAACATATCATGCTTCTAGCTGATATGGATCCCACCGCGGCAGCGGTGGGAGCTCATTAGCCCCGCGTGACCGAGGAACGTGCGCTTAGCGCACGACCGAGGGAACGTGGGGTTACGCGGCATAAATAAAAATAGAGCTGCGGCAGCAGCGACACCCATTTGTATTTGGTAGTAGCAGCGTAAAAATCAAAAATCAAATTTATGTTTTGATTTAATATTTATTTGTTATAATAAAATTAAAAACATAGATATATATGGCAGTTAATCCTCCCCTTTCATCATCGTCATCGGCATCTTTGCCGCCTGAGCCATCGCAACGCGTTTCAAGAAGAAGGCGTGAGAGACCTGCGTCCGCAGTGTCTGCGGCGAAACGGGGGCGTATAGAGGGGGCATCTCAACCAATTTTGGCATCCATAACACCACCGCCGCCACAAACCTCAACGCCACGAAGGCTTCTTGTCCCACGGCGCTCACAATCTCAAAACGAGCAGCAAAGACGGCGGGATTTACTTACCCAGCAGCAGACAACACAAGTGGCCCAGCACCAACTCAAACCCAGCAGAAGACGTGGCCGTGCAACAGGAGAAACTCCTTCTGAGGTGCATGCCCCACAACAACCGACGCTGCCACCAGAAGAAAGAGAGGTGCGTCGCCTCTTGCAACAACTACAGGGAAGAGAGGATGGATATCGTAACATAATGTCACAGTGCATCACTCAAAATAGATCTCCCTCAGCCCCTGAGACTCCCACACTGCGCGAATATTATCAAATGATACAAGAATTTATAACCGCACGCACGAACGTATCAGAGGCTCGATATCAAGAACTGGTTGAGCAGTTTATAACAACAAATAGTAATGCAGCTACAGCACGCACATTTTATGGGCACCTCGATCACTCTATGAGCCTTATACGGGCTATCCAAAACAATGATCCAACCAGCTATTGCGAAACTTTGCTCAAATGCGATGAAGTAACCTTCAGCGGCGTATATCAAGGATACGTGGCAAGCTCAGGATTGGAGAACAGATTTTCAAAGCTTCATAGATTATATTACATAAAACAAGCCATCACAGCTAGTGACAATACAAGGCTTGAGAACGAGCTTAAGACGTGCATTCTTAATACTCCTCAGGCCGATATGACAGTAGTTTTTCAGGCCCTAGAAAGAGATAATTCTATCCCAAATGAGTTAAAAAACATCATCCTAAAATATAAAAACATAGCAGCTTTAGGTGCTGCTATAAAAAATTACAACAACAATCCCTCTCCTTTCTTCGATATTTTGCGAAATATCCCTCCAACTGAAGTGATCGGTTTCATACGCAATGTATCTATAGTGTGTTCTTCTGATCTATCTTATGACCAGGGCTTCCGGTTAACCATGATACGCAATGCCCTAGCTCGTATCACTGAAGCAGCTCCTGATTATGTTAGGGTATACGACTTCTTTGCTAACACAAATATTCCTGTATCCACTGCTCTTGCCCTCTTTTCTAGTTGGGCTGACCATACTCCTACCACCGATTTGGAAAGAAATTGTTTGCAGTGGAAAGAAAAACTGCGAACGCTCTCCTTTTCATTGGATAGCTGGGGGCAATTAGACATACCCGCAATTTTATCTGCACCGAACATGGCAGAGGATAGCGATACCCTGAGTATGATACCATCGATCGTTGGAACGGATCCTCAATTATCTCCTGAAAAAAAAGTAGCTATTTGCATTCGTCTCTGTATCCAGACACCTAACCCACTTGGAAACACATTGCAGGACTGTAAGCAGATTATTAAGAGGATAATATTTAAGTTCGGGGATGTATCAATAACCACCACTATCCTCAATGCCATACCTGAAACAATGGATGCTTCTTCCAGAAATGAGATTCGTGATATATGCTTGCAGGCACTGCTTGCCTCTATTAGGGGATCCAATGATTTTAGAGGATATTGTGCATTTGCGCAAGCTCATCCAACAGAGCTGTCTCGTTATTTCAGAAACCCTGCCGACCCCTTACACACTAAATATGAAAAATTCGTAGCAATGCAGCAGGCCATCAATACCAATACTCCAGCCACATTAGAGCATTTTCTCGAGGCGCATTATCTTGACACCCTTATAAAAGACGAAGACCTTCGTGCTGCGTATACCACTATAAACGAGTTTAGAGCCATCCTTAATGAGAGAGGACTTATCCCTGCAAATATGCTCCTGATACTTGAAAATCATGAAAAGCGTCTTCTTACAAAAACAGCCATACAAGATCTCGGTGCAGGCAGCCCTGCTGGTTTCATTGCTCTATGTGAGCAAGAGACACCTCAACAAATACGACGCCGTATCGATGAACTATCCCAGCGTATAACCAATCTGCCCTCAAATACTACTGGGAGGACTACTACACTCAGAAATTGCGGGCTTGCAAACCGCTGGGTACAAAACATAGAAACACTCACGAGCGCCTTTTCCTCAAATTCTCTTGGGGCACTTATCAACACACCCATTATGCATCCAGAGTGTTTGAGGCTTGCGCTCGCTGCAGCAGCCCCACGGCCATTTTCGTTAGAACAGCAATTGGCGTGCGCGCTCCTAAAACTCCAATGGCTTGAAAGACAAAGCAGTCGCGACGGTAATGGTATACTGCAGTTGATGCGAGAACTTGAAACGCTAGAAGGACAAATGGGCAGCGTAAGATATCAAAGCATGAAAGACGCCGCACAGATAGGAGTGCGTGCGTTTATGGATGAAATCACTACAAGACTACAACACATAAGGCAAATAAGTGAACTTAAAACACTTGAGCGTGAGTTTAATGAAATTTGCCAGAGTGGAGCTATTACTCTACTAGAGTGGTCAAATAATTTGCAACAAACAAATACACGCCTTCTGGCATTAAACACCCCAATACTTCGAAGAATGGTAACAGAGTTTCAAGGCACTACTATCGGTGTCGAATTGCATGCCGTACACAGGTGGCTCGAGGCACTATCACTACTCAACCAACTTCAAGATCTCGAGACCTCCTATGCATCCAAACCTTCCCATACTGCTAAGGAAATAGCCGAATACCATCGCAAGCGTGGCCAGCGCATGACTGCCCTGTCTACATTGATACCCCCCCCTCAGCCCACGACGACAAGGACTGTACGCACTATATGCCCTGCAACGGCCTAACTCCAGCAATTTTACTGAAAGCCTTGAAAGAGAAGTCAATTATCACGTCCATCTCCGTAAATACCAAAGTATCAGCAATCCTGAAAGAGTAGCGAGCCTTGAAGCGCTGCAGGAGGCGCTCCCAGATCAAGCTGTCCTATCTTCATTGTTCACAGAAAATCGCGCTCTTTGGGCAGTGCATGCTCAGGGCCGCATTGAATACCTCGCAGGTAAGCCGCTCACTGCGACAACACTCGCAGAAATACTGAATCTCATGTGCCCAATGACTGATGATGAAAGAGTCAGAATTACATTGTCATCAGATGTTAGGCACAAATTAGAAAAATTTCTATTACTCGAGCGTCTCCATCGTTTAGAGCAGCAGTATCCGCCTAATCAACGCTCTTCAAATCCTGCAAAAAAAGAAGAATATTATGCACAGCGCGCTCGTCTCATGAATACAATGTTATTCGAAGCGTCCATATATACGGAAATGAGTACCTATTTTCCAGATAGAGCAAACTTTCATACCAATATGCGTACCCAATACGAAATATTAGACTACATGTTCCGTGTGAAAGACCTCCCAGGGCGAGATAGGGATGTGCCTTTAGCACACATACGTACACTCAGAACAAATCATGAGGTACTATATAACGAATTGGTCGAAACGATAACGCGTTCGAAAAATGCAACTCTTAACATGCGGCAGGCGGTAGTCAACTTTCTTGCTTATGATTTATTGCAACTTACACCTACACAAGGCACCCAGGCTCGCACACAAATTATCTGGAATTTTGCAAAATACGCTGCAAGGCTGGATGATACAGAACTCCTTGCTCTCCTCGGGAGATGGCGTGTTTCATCTCCACAAATTCATAATTGTTTTGGAAGATCTGAGACGCTCTGCGCCATACGCCTTGCTCAGATTTACCATGCAAGAAATGACGAACCGTCAAGAAGAGCAGAGGCTCTGTTCAGATTTACACAGGGCGCCGGCTTTAACAATATCCAATACGAAACGCTCTCGGCAGCGCTTGCACAGCTAGATCCCACTTTGCAACAAACCATTGCAGAGGCCACAGCTATGCGTGCATACCTTAAAAACATAGAGCTTTTGCGCTCTGCTACAACAGCCTCAGAGCGTGCTACCCATCTGGCAGCCATCAGCCAGCACAGAGCCGCCATACCGACAGCTGTGTGGGATGCTATGATGCGCGCTGAGCCAACTCCTGCAGCTATTACACGGCTTTACCCATATATGATCGCGGCCGAATGTGAACGTACAGTTCAGGCACTGCAATCCGCAAGCTCTCCTGCAGCGAGAGCACAACATATCCTACGATTTGCAGAAATTACAGAGCTTACGAAAGATGCCTTCCAAGAAAACACAGAGCCTTTACTAGAAGAGATGCAGAGCAGATTCGAGAGCGTATTCACTGCCTCTACTATTCGAGATATTGCCTTTGCCCGAAACCTCATGCGCATAGAAAAAAATCAGGCAGCAAGAATTGCCCTGGCAAGTGATCCTCGAAATAGGGGTGAATATGATGAAAATCTCCGACAGGCCGTTTTGAACGAAGATCGAGCACTCATAGAAGAACATACACGTAAGATAGATACACTTCGCCTCCTTGCAAGAGATATGGGAGAGGCAGCCTATACAAGCATGATACAGCATTTTCGCAGCGAGAGTACCCCCTCTCTACAATCGGTAATCGATGCTGCCGACATAGATGTACGTTATAGAATTCCTACCAATTATTATGAGGACTATCGCACCGACTATCCAGAAATACCGCCTCCCACATGCCCTGAAGGGATGAATCGCTCAGACTTGAGGGAAATATCGAATTTACTCAGCACCGCACTCGAAACAGATCCGGAATTTAGAAATAGTGAGAATTTACACACTCTTCTTGGAAGTGAATATAACACTTCTGAATCTCTCATCTCTTTGCATTACGAGTTTTATTCAATAATTCAAACTTTTCTTAGAAATATCGAAAACCGTGTTCCTATTGAAGCCCTACAACACAGCCTTTCACGAGAGGAAATTTATACAGGGATGGAAAATGCCCTCTTGCAGATACTGCGTACAATCCAGCAGACTCAGGATCCGGACGCAAAGAAAAAACTTATTCGTGAATTTTTTAAACAGCTCCTCATTGCAACCAAACATTGTGGCATTGCGCAGGTGAATGCAACACGAACAATGTATGAAGACTTCTGCCATGGAGGACCAACTGGTGACGACGCACAAGTGAAAAGACAGCTCGCTGCAAACCGAAGATGGATCGTAGAATCAGATATTCCGCCTCCGTCACATGAGAACATAGTCTTTACAAGGGAATTTCATCGAAATCTCGGAGTAGAGTTTGCAGTTCCTGGCACAGCCGCCGTCCTTGAAGGGGATCAGCAGGGTATAGTGCAATATCGTGGGGCTGGTGGAAAGTTCATTGCAGAGCGAGAGCGCATGCGCCTTGCCCATCGTATCAGGCCTGCTGCTATTTTCGAGCAAACGCACGATTTTGTAAACGACTCAGATTCGCTACGCGCATTTTGTGTAGCGCAATGCATACCACCCTCTGCATGGACTAATCAAACTATCACCGATGCAGAAGCACTGGTCCAGCGCATGCGAAGTCAAGAACCCCCGGCATCTGAAGATACCATTAAAAGTAGACTGAGAAGAGATCCGCATTATTTTATCATTCGCCCTGATCAAGCTATTGAGACAGTGATTGAAGAAACACGAATAGCTGAATATCGTGCATCTCTCATCACCACTACTGAGCCACCAAAAGTCAAACGGCAAGCAATTGAACAAGCGCTCGTCAATATGCACGTACTCGAAGACAGTGGAGTCTTTGCGTAAATCAGGAGAGAGCTTACAGAGAGAGCTTGTCAAAGGCGTGTGGGGTGCTTGGCATGTTTGGTGAGAACGTCTGGGCTGTGAATTGATAGGAAACCAGGCCGTAACCCTGGTAAAGGCCCGTAGGGCCGAAATTGCAACAGCCCAGGGCAAACGCCCTGGGTCAGGCAATCACCCCCAACAAGGTTGCCTGAAGGGCAACATTGCTAACCCCCAGAGCAACGCCCTGGGTTAATAGCACCCGCTGCGGTAGCAGCGGTCAGTGGTTAGCCCCGCGTGAAACGCGGCCGGGCGCACAGCGCTACGGCCTGCGTGGAACGTGGGGTTGGGGAAACGAGTAAAAAAACAGAGCTGCGGCAGCAGCGATACAGAAATGTATCTGCAACAACAATTATGTGCATTGATTATGCTACACACAAATGGGTTTCGCTGCTACCGCAGCTCTATTGTATTTCATGCACCTGTAACCCCCACGTTCCGCTCGGCCTGCGCGCTAGCGCTGCGCCTTCACTGCACGCGGGGCTAGAGCTGCATTTCGCCACTACCGTGGCTCGGTTCTGATTGGTTACAAGAACCCCACGTTCCGCTCGGCCTGCGCGCGATGCGCGCAGCCTTCACTGCACGCGGGGCTAGAGCTGCATTTCGCCACTACCGTGGCTCGGTTCTGATTGGTTACAAGTTTCTTTAAGTTGACATCATTGGGGCTACGCCCTGAGACACCGGGGTGGAGAAGCCATGGATTGGCAGGAAACGAGGCCGTAGCCCTGGTAAAGGCCCGTAGGACCGAAATGTGTATAGCCCAGGGCAACGCCCTGGGTAGCGGTAGCAGCGACACTCATTTGTGGTTGACATCATTAGGACTCGAACCCGGGAAAAATCAGAGTGCCCTGTTATATGAAATGATAACGGTTCTGAGATCTTCGTATCAATAAAATTTTTCTTTTAATTTAATACCTATTTGGTAAAATGAAATTAAAAATAGAGGTATATATATGGCAGTTAATCTTCCACCTTCCTCATCGGCACCTTTGCCATCACAGCCATCGCCACCATCTCAGTCCCCGCCACCATCTCAGCGCGTTTCAAGAAGAAGGCGTGAGAGACCTGAGTCCGCAGTGTCCGCAGCGAAACAGATGCGTATACAGGGGGCACTTTCGCCATCCACAACGCCACCGTCACCGCGCCAAAGGTTTTTTGCCCGACGGAGCACACAATCTCAAAGCGAGCAGCAGACAACACAAGTGACCCAGCGCCTATTCACAACCGGAAAAAGGCCTACGAGCCCAATCGAAGCCTCTCCTTCCGCAGCAAGACGAACGCGTACAGAAGGGGCCAGCGCCCCACTGCTATCACCAGAAGAAAGAACGGTGCTTGGTCTCCTACAGCAGCTACAAAGCAAGGAGCAACAATGTAGAAATATAATATCACAGTGCATCACGCAAAATAGGCTTCCCTTACCTCCTGAGTCTGCTACGCTGCGCGAATACTATCAAATGATGCAAACATTGATAACTGCTCGTACAAACCTATCAGGAACTCGATATCAGGTTGTAGTGGAACATTTTACATCATCAAGTGGTAACGCGACCACCGCACGCACCTTTCTTGAGCATCTCGATCTGTCTCTACGCCTTGTACACGCCATTCGAAATAATGACCCATCCAGTTACGCTGAAACATTGTTACGATGTGATGAGATAACCTATAACATAGTACTTAGGGGTGATACAACAACACCGCTGGGGAGTCTTTATAGTTTAATGGGAATAAAAAAGGCTGCTGTAGCTAATAACAGGCAAGCATTAGAGCAACAATTTTACCATTTTCTGTTTATTGATAGAGATCGTATGACAGCAGGCTTTGAGGCTCTTGAAAGAGACAATTCTATCCCAAGTGAGATGAAAAATATCATCTTAAAATATAAAAACGTAGTAGTTCTATATGATGCTATACAAAATTACGAAAACAATCCCTCGCCCGTCTTCGATCTCTTGCGAAATACCCCTCCAGCAGAAGTAAAAGCTCTTATAGAGAAAGCAATGAGAATGTTTCCTCTTAACGTGTCTGATGCCGAACGTGACAAGCTCGAAAAACTATCCAGTGTTGCAAACGCCCTAGCTGATGTATCTTCAGTTGTAAAAGACCCTAATTATGCTAACGTAAGCAATTTCTTGCAGTCGACAAATATTCCTGCATCCACTGCTCTTGCCCTCTTTTCTAGTTGGGCGGCTGCAGATGCACCATTAAGAGAACATTATTTGCAATGGAAAGAGAAGCTACAAGCTCTCTGCACCTCTGTGGATAGCTGGAGGCAATTAGACATACCTGCGATTTTATCCGCACCGAACATGGCACTAGATAGAGATACCCTAGATATGGTACCATCTATCGTTAGAACAGATCCCCTATTATCTCCTGAAAAAAAATTAGCTATTTACATTCGCCTTTATATCCAGGAACCTAGACTAGGTACATGCCTAGTGCACGACTGTGAGCGTTTTATTACAACGATAGTGTATCAATACAGGAATGTACCGATAATCTCTATCCTTAATGCCATACCTACAACAACTGGTGCCGACCTCCATGATGATGTTCGAGATATATGCTTGCAGGCACAATTTAACTCTATTATCTACTCCAATGATTTTGGGGGGTATTGTGCCTTTGCGCAAGCTCATCCAACAGAGCTGTCTCAATATGAGGACAGCGACATGTTCAGCGGCATCATCGTAAACTTACGCACTAAATATGAAAAATTCGTACCAATGCAGCAAGCCATCAATACCAATACTCCAGCCGAATTCGAGCATTTTCTCGAGGCGCATTATCTTGACACCCTTATAGAAGGCGAAGACCTTCGTACTGCGTATACTACTATAAACGATTGTAGAGCCGGCCTCAGCTCAAGAGAACCACCTATCTCTGCAAATATGCTCCAGATACTTGAAAATCATGAAAAGCGTCTACTTACAAAAACAGCCATACAAGAGCTTGGTAAGGGTAGCCCTGCTGGTTTCATTGCTTTATGTGTGCAAGAGACGCCTCAAGAACTGCGACGCCGTATCAATGAACTCTCTCAGCGTACAACCAATCTGCCCTCAAATACTGATGGAAGAGACACTACACTCAGCAATTGCGAGCTCGCTCGCAGCTGGGTAGAAAACATAGAAACACTAACAAATGCCTTTTCCTCAAATTCCCTTGGGGCACTTATCAACACACCCATTGTGCATCCAGAGTGTTTGGGGCTTGCGCTCGCTGCAGCAGCCCCACGGCCATTTTCGTTAGAACAGCAATATGGCTGCACGCTCCTAAAACTCCAATGGCTTGAAAGACAAAGCAGCCGACGCGGAGCTGATATGCTACAGCTGATGCGACAACTTGAAACACTAGAAAGAGAGATGGGCGGCGCAAGATATCAAGACATGAAAAACGTCGCACAAGAAAGTGTGCGTGCGTTTATGGATGAAATCACTACAAGACTACAACACATAAGGCAAACAAGTGAACTTAAAGCACTTGATCGTGAGTTTAATGAACTTTGCCAGAGTGGACCCCCTACCCCTCAAGCGTGGTCAACCTATCTGCAACAAAAAAATACGTGTCTTCTAGCGTTAAACACCCCAGTATTTCGAAGAATGGTAACAGAGTTTCACCACACTAATATCGATAACGACTTGAGTAGCGCACACCACTTGCTCGAGCTGCTGTCACTACTCAACCAACTTCAAGATCTCGAAACCTCCTATGCATCCCAATCTTCCCACACTGCCACGGAAATAGCTGCATACCATCGCAGGCGCGGCGAGCACATGACTGCCCTTCTCGCGTCGATACCACGCAAAACCCAGGAGCGGCAAGAGCTGTACGCACTATATGACTTACAACACCCTAACTCCACCAATTTTACTGAAAGCCTTGAGAGGGACGTCAATTATCGCCTCCGTCTCCGCGCATACAGAGACAATCTGCTGGATAGACCTATCGAGGATCCCTCCAGAATAGCGAGCCTTGAGGCATTGCAGGAAGCGATTCCAAATCAGGCCGTCATCTCTTCATTATTCGCAGAAAATCGCGATCTTTGGGCATTTCATGCTCTGGGCCGCATTGAATACCTCACAGGCAAGCCACTCACTGCGACCACACTCTCAGAAATATTAAATCTCATGTGTCAAATGACTGATGTTGAAAAAAACAACATTGAATGCTTGTCACGAGATCTTAGTCAAAAATTAGAAAAATTTCTACTATTAGAACGTGTCTATCGTTTGGAGCAACAGTATCCACTTGCTCTGCGCTCTTCAGATGCTGTAAAAAGAGCAGAGTATTATACACAACTTACGCTACTCTTGGACAGGCTGCCATCCGAAAAGACAATATACACTGAAATGTGCACCTATTTTCCAGATAGAGAGGAATTCCTTACCAATGTGCATACTACTGCTCATACAAAAGCAGCCATACAAAAGCTCGGTAAGGGCAATCCTGCAGATTTCATTGCTTTATGTGAGCAAGAGACGCCTCAAGAAATACAACGCCGTATCAATGAACTATCTCAGCTTACAGCTAATCTACCCTCAAATACTGCTGGAAGGGCCACTACACTCAGAAATTGCGAGCTCGCTCGCAGCTGGGTACAAAACATAGAAACACTGACAAATGCCTTTTCCTCAAATTCTCTTGGGGCACTTATCAACACACCCATTGTGCATCCAGAGTGTTTGAGGCTTGCACTCGCTGCAGCAGCCCCACGGCCATTTTCGTTAGAACAGCAATTGGCTTGCGCGCTCCTAAAACTCCAATGGATTGAAAGACAAAGCAGCCGAAGCGGCGCTGATATGCTGCAGCTAATACGTGAACTTGAAACACTAGAAGGACAAATGGGTTCTGCAAGATATCAAAGCATGAAAGACGTCGCACAGATAGGTGTACGTGCGTTTATTGATGAAATCACCACAAGACAGCAACACATAAGGCAGATAAGTGCACTTGCAATACTTAATCAAACGTTCACTGGGCTTTGCGAAAGTGAATCTGTGACTCTTCTAGCGCGGTCAACCTATCTGCAACAAAAAAATACGTGTCTTCTAGCGTTAAACACCCCAGTATTTCGAAGAATGGTAACAGAGTTTCAAGGCACTACTATCAGTGGCGACTTGCGTGCCATACACAACTGGTTCGAGGCACTGTCACTACTCAACCAACTTCAAGATCTCGAAACCTCCTATGCATCCAAACCTTCCCATACTGCTACGGAAATAGCTGAGTATCATCGCAAGCGTGGCCAGCACATGACCGCCCTGTCTAACGTGATGCCCTTCTCAGACCAGCGACAAGAGCTATACGCCATATATGCCCTGCAACGCCCTAACACCAGCAATTTTACTGAAAGCCTTGAAAGAGAAGTCAATTATCACGTCCTTCTCCGTGTATACCAGGGAAATAGAGCCGAGTCTGTCAGCGACTCCAACAGAAGAGCTGCTCTTGAAGAGCTCCAGGCAGCGCTCCCAGATCAGACTGTCATCTCTTCATTGTTCGCAGAAAATCGCACTCTTTGGGCACTTCATGCTCAGGCCCGCGTTGAATACCTCGCAGGCAAGCCGCTCACTGCGACAACACTGCAAGAAATACTGAATCTCATGTGCCAAATGACTGATGCACAAAGAAGTGCCACTACATTAGAAAGCACTGTTCGCAACAAACTAAAAAAATTTCTAATATTAGAGCGTCTCCATCGTTTAGAACAGCAATATCCCCTTGCTGAGCGCTCTTCAAATGATGCAAAAAGAAAAGAATATTACAGACAGTACGCTCTCCTCATAAAAGATAGGCTGCCATCCGAAGAAGTAATATATACCGAAATGCGTACCTATTTTTCAGATAGAGAGGACTTCCTTACCAATACGCGCACTACTGCTCATATGATAGATAACATGAGAAAACTCATTGTACGAGACGAGACAGCATTACGTGAACTACGTGAATTCAGAACAAATCATCGAGATCGATATACCGAATTATGTGAAGTGATGCCCTATTTAAGTAACGGGGATCTTCAATTGCGGAAGGGGGCATTCCTCTTTCTCTGCGATGATTTACAACAACTTA
>Ga0207126_1079_pt1 | contig 19234 bp, 29 predicted proteins | sample Alteio_BWMinHeat_20_FD_153586 | JGI IMG/M metagenome (GOLD analysis project Ga0207126, IMG submission 153586) | Enriched cells from forest soil in Barre Woods Harvard Forest LTER site, Petersham, Massachusetts, United States -... | ecosystem: Environmental > Terrestrial > Soil > Temperate forest >...
AGAAATTCCGAATAAATTCCGGGCCGAGCGGCTTGGAAGCGTCCGCGAGGCAACCGGAATAATCAACTATTCATTATATGCATTGATTATGTCAAATACAAATGGGTTTCGTTGCTTCAGCAGAAACATGAACTGGATTTTGCGCTCATAGGTTTTTAGGCACGGCACATGCCAATATTTCTCATGGCTGTTTTTATTTCGTTGTCTAGCTCGGAAGAGGCAAGCGAACGACAGCGCTTCATTATTGGTCGCGCGTCAGCGTCAGGCTCTTGCATATCCTCTGGTCTTGTGCGTCTGTGGTTTTGCTGCGCGGTTGGTGCAACAACACTAGACAGTCGCTCCTCTGGTCGTTTTTCCACTGCAGAAGATTTGCTCGCAGGTGTAGCAGTCTTACTTACAGAAGCTGTAGGTGCTTCTTCGTCACGAATACAGCGCTTTGATACAGAAGCTCTGTCCGATACCTTTTCGCGGCTTCGTTTAGGATAAATTGGGTTCAGGCTACTATCAACTCGCGGCCTGCTCAAAATTGATTGCGATCCCTCATGCCCACCGTCATGGAGGTGCATTCTCTTTATAGCGGCACATAAAATTGAAGTATCCACTTCTCGCTTTTTTGGGAGACGCTGTGCTGTTGACGCTGGCAGTCTTCGTACTTGATGCACGCGCTTTGTCCGAGATCCTGTCGTTTTTCTTGAACGAAACCGCTCGTTTCGTATCTCGTCTATACTCTGGGACACCTCTACACTGTGCCCTTGAGAGCGATTGGCTCTTACATGCTCTCTACCACTCTGCACACCATCTGCATCTACTGGCGCCCCATCTAAAGATGCAACAGGAGCTACAGTGTCTACTATACTCTGATTCTGGGCAATCCGTGTGATTACCTCTATAGGGTCTAAATTTACTGAAGGTATCATATTCACCTCTTTTTAATAAGATTGTTTATAAAACATACATATCATACACGAACTGCAATTTTAAATCAAGTTTATATTAATAATTTAAAATATCAAACATGTAAATTTATTAAAATAATAAATATAATGCTATAATTAGATTATGGAAATGTAAAGAGAGATGAGGAGGTAAATATGTCATTAGTATCAAGAGAGAGCCCATCTAATGCTGAAGCGCCTACGCATCAACCTGGACCTGTAAAAAGTGAAGGAAGGGTGCGACGCATCAGTACTGATGAAGAGGAGAGTGGGGTACAAAAGAGGGATGCAACAAAGATCAATCGGGAAGCAAAGGAAGTAAATAGGATTGTAAATGATATCTTGCAATTTGCTCGTATGACAGTGCGAATTTCCTTGGGAATACCACCGGCGCCAACAAGAGCTTCACTTGAAGCCAGCAGATCTTTACCAATAGGTGATGAAGCATCTATTTCTCGACAAATCCATAGTGAGGTAAGGGTTTCACAAGCTGATAGAGCACAACAAGATAATCTTGCAGACTTGCCTGCAGACTTGCCTGGGTACGTTGAGGAGCCAGATGTTCCTCCAGTAGCCATGGCAAATCCAGCTGTTGTAACGCCCACAGATCAGACAACTGCATCACCTACAACCCTACCACCAGGGCCGTCACCAACCAATTCCTAGACTAGGTTAAGCGGCTCCGCATTAATGACAGGGGCTCTATCTACCCGACGTCCAGCGAGGAGGGGGATCCTTTCACTGTAAATACCGTGTATTCTTCGTATTACACGTTGATCGCGTGATTGAAGCAGTGATCCTAAAGTCCATGAGCAGCCACTTGCCATTCCACTCACTATCATACCCACTTCTGGGAGAGGATTATCAACTAAAAAAGCTGCAGCAGCACATACAAGGCAAACGCACCTAAATATTTTTGACATCGTAAAGAAAACTCGCTCAGGATGTACACGAGCGGGACCTTCATTATTCTCTATTTCACAAAATAATATTGGTGGTATATCCATATTTATTCTCTGCGGCCATGATAGCATATCATACGCCTTACAAACAAGCCAAAAAAAATTGGAAAAATATTTTTAAAAAATTGGAAAAATTTATATATTGAGAGTATGCAACATAATATCCAAGATGTCCCTCAATTTGGGGGCAGCCATGTACCCTCTCCCGATGCGCAGCAATTATCGTCAGCGATAGCACGAAGACAAGCAGAGCTTGATAGCATGAGACAAGTATTGGCACGACTACCCCAGCAACCTGAGCCCATGGATGTTGTACCTGAGTCGCAGAGACCCACTATCGGCCATCGTCATGCCGTTACCCATATCATTGCAACTCCGCACGCAACTGCCATGACGCATAGCGAAGCACTCCAGCATGCAGCACGCCAAAGCCAGCTGGCGCAGCGCCGCTCCCAGTCATTATCGTCTCCCCCTACTTCACCGCCTCTTGCTATCCAGCCACTCTCCCCTCCATCACCATCATCACTCCCACTGCTTGTGGCCGACTCTCCTGAAAGTAGACCCACGCCGCCACCAACGCCACCACCACCCCCTACAGTCTCGCCACAGCCCTCTACAGCCCTGGTGCAGCCTCTTCCAGAAACACAACCACAACCACCGCAGCCTCAGGTTATTCGCCACCCCGAACCTACTGCCATAGACATACTGCTTTCGGATATGCAAACATATTTACCATCACCCACAATAAGTATCCGAGACAACCCTGACAGATATTTACATGATTGTTGTTTGGGATGTATGTATATCTGCCATCGAATTGCAAGTGAAAGACAGAATAATATCATTACTCCCATGGAAAAAACAAGGCTCATGCAAGATTTACAAGCAGAACTTGCCCAGCGTTTACTGAGCTACTGTAATGCAGTACCCTCAGAAGCAGCAAAACATCAGCGGTGTGCCACAGCACTCAGATATCTCAATGCATACATGAATGTTGAGCCTGAGCTGCAAAACACTGACAATATTCGCCGTCAAGTCACTCAGAATATAGGACAGACGCTACCTGCTGCAGCATTATCAAGCCCACCTTTATCTCAAGAAGAAATTGCTCAAATTTATACACGTTTTCACCCAAACATTTCGAGGCTTCAGTTTTCGGGACCTCGACTCCATGTCTCTGCTACAACAATTGAAACTCTCGCCAACGCGAATCCTACACTACAACTGACAATAGGTACAACACAGCTGAATGGACGACAAGCCATCCTTAGTGAAATAGCGAGGTTTCGTCAAGATACAGATGTAGCTAGAAGTGCAGTAACTGCACAAAATCGGTCAACAAAGGCACAGAGGGATGCCCTCATCACTCAGGTGCGAGCGCAGTTAGAAACACCCATATTCCTCAGCAATAAGCAATTGCTGCAAAACTATAAAGACCAACTCGCACAAGAAAAAAGAAAATCTTCCCCAAACAGCGCTAGCATAGCCCGCCTAGAAACCTTTATTAGAGAAAAAGAAGCACAAATACAGCCAATACAGGCTCAAATTCAATCGGCAATTCAAAACATCGAAAATAACTATCCTTTATTTGAAGATGGTCTTGACTCACTCTTTGCGTCCATCATGGAGCGCTGTCGAAGTCGTTTTTTTGAGGAATTAGATATTACCGATCCTCAAGTATTGTTATTGCGAGCTTGCAATCATCAGCCTGAGCGCCTTGCAATTATGACCCAGAAACTCACTGAGTATTTACAAGCGCGTAATGAAGAAGGCCGACGCACCTTTATAAATGCTTTGGGTGGCCTTACTACTATTATTGAGCGAGTTTCGCACCATGTTCCAGCGAATGCTATGAATAGATTACTGAATCTTCTTTCCCCGCCTCCGCCCCCGTCTCCTCAAACACAAGCGCCTCAGGTGCAAAAACCCTCTGTGACTACTACAACGCCTCCACGACCTTCTTCTTCTTCAGTAGTACAGCAGATAGCAACCAGTGTGGCATCTGTTGCGATAAGTGTACTCTCGACTGCAGTATCGACCACAGCAACCATTGGTGGTGGGCTGTTGCGACTTGCCCGGCGACCAACGCCGCCACAAATTTAAGGTTATGGATAATGTGTCGCTGCTACCGCAGCTCTATTGTATTTCATGCACCTGTAACCCCACGTTTCGTAGGCCGTAGCGCGAGCGCGTTTGCGGCCGTGCTCCACGCGGGGCTAATGAATTCCACCGCTGCCGCGGTGGGATCCATATCAGCTAGAAGCATAATATGTTACGCGTTTGCCTTAAGTTAACACTATTGTAAATTATGGTTGGTGGGATTTATTTAATCTACTGCCCCGAACGCAGTGAGGGGTAGTAGATTTAGTAAGCTTTGGCAAACACGGCATCAAGGGTTGCACTCTTGCCCGTGAGGCAACAGCGACCTTCGGTACCACTCTGCTCGAAAGGCAGGCAGCGAATAGTAATCTTCAAGTCAGCAAGCTTTGCTTCACTTTCAGGATCACCACACCATTTGGCAACGACAAAACCACCATGAATCTCTGGACGATCCTCATTTTGCGGGGTAAAGAACGCCTTGAGCTCCTCAAATGTCGTAATGTCACGGTGCGTATGCCTCTTTTGGAATTCCAACGCCTGTGAAAAATAGGTCTCTTGTATGTTTGAAAGTATTGAAGAAAGAGAAGAAATAAGATGTTCTATCGTAACATTTTCCTTTTCTGTATGTGCTTTATCTCTTCGTGTGAGCATGCATTTTTGGCTCACAACATCACGGGGCCCTACTTCAATACGCAGCGGCACACCCTTTTTTATCCAGTCCCAATTTTTATCACCACCGCGCATCTCTCGCTTATCAACATGTACCCGAACCGGCTTGCCACAAAAGACAAGTGCCGCAAGGGAGGCTCGTATTTTCTCAGCATAGGCGAGCACCTCTTCTTGCATTTCAGGTTTTACAAGCACCGGAATAATAACCACATGATAGGGAGCTATACGTGGCGGCAGCCTGAGTCCATCATCGTCGGCATGAGTCATAATGAGTGCCCCAATAAGACGCGTTGTTGAGCCCCACGAAGTCATATAGCCATATTCAAGATTGCCGTCCGCAGTATTAAAGCGAATATTGAACGCTTTCGAAAAATTTTGCCCAAGATCATGCGATGTTCCTGCTTGGAGTGCTTTTCGGTCCTGCATCATCATCTCAAAAGTATAGGTATGCTCTGCTCCAGGAAAACGCTCACCCGGCGACTTCTCGCCAAGAATCACAGGAATAGCTAAAACCTCTTCAGCAAGCTCTCGATAGACGTTAAGCATACGCTGCGCCTCATCCCGCGCCTCTTGAGCCGTAGCATGCACAGTATGGCCTTCTTGCCAGAGAAACTCCGTAGTTCGTAAGAAAAGACGAGTACGCATCTCCCAGCGTACCACATTAGCCCACTGATTTATAAGAAGCGGCAAATCTCGCCACGATTGTACCCACCGAGAAAACGTATCACCAATAATCGTCTCTGAAGTAGGTCGTACAATAAGAGGCTCTTCAAGCTCACCGGCAGGCACAAGCTTGCCATCTTTTTCTTCAAGCCGATGATGGGTAACAACAGCACATTCCTTGGCAAACCCCTGGACGTGCGCAGCTTCTCGTTCAAGAAAACTTAAGGGAATAAAGAGTGGAAAATAGACATTTTGATGGCCAGTATCTTTGATGCGCGCATCGAGGTAGGATTTTATCTCCTCCCAAATCGCATACCCCCATGGTTTGATGACCATGCAACCACGCACAGGGGCATTTTCCGCAAGATCTGCTGCTCGAATTACCTGCTGATACCATTCAGCATAATCCTCTTCTCGTGTAGGCGAGATAGCGGGTGGGTTATCGGGCTTACGTGTCATACTCAAGCCAGATATTCAAGGATACACTGCTCAGCATTATCGCCAACGCGATTCACTCCAAGACGAACGATTCGTGTATAGCCACCTTGACGGGTAGCAAAACGAGGCCCTAACACATTAAACAACTTATTTATTACCAGGCGATCCCCGTTGTATGCATGAGTACTTCCTTCCTCTTCTTTAGATTTTCGGGCTTGCTTTGGTGTCAGTGCATTATAACGAATCATCAGCTGCGCAATGGCTTGACGCTTACTTGCAAGCGTATTTTTCTTCGCAAGTGTCACCATCTTGTCAGCGAATCGACGAACCTCTTTTGCCTTTGCAGGAGTCGTTACTATACGCTCTTCCTGAATAAGTGATTTGAGCATATTGGCCACAAGGCAGCGCTTATGTGGTGTGGTGCAATTTAACTTTGCAGATTTTTTAGCATGTCTCATACTATTAACGTCTCCTTTCCTTCTTTGCTTTTCGCTCCTCAGCAAGTTCTTTAATTCGATCTTTCACATTCTCATACGTAATGCCAAATGCAGAAAGATCCATCCCCAAACTTAAGCCCATTTCAGATAGCTTTGCTTTAATTTCAGTGAGCGATTTTTTACCGAAATTTCGAAACTCGAGCATTTTCTTTTCTGGAATACAAATAAGCTCAGCAATAGTATCGATAAATTGTGATGCTAAGCAATTTGTCGAACGTACTGAAAGCTCAATCTCATCAATTCGCAAAAGCATCTTGTCGAGCAATTGATCGCTATCAGGCAGATTTTCACGACGTGTCTGGTCAAACACCAGACCACCTTCAGCCATCTGATTAAACACATCAAAGTTTTGCATAGCAATTTGTGCTGCAAAAACCATTGCCTCAACAGGTGTCAAACGGCCATCAGTAGTGACTTCCATCACTAATCTATCATAATCCGTATCTTGTCCAACACGAGTATTTTCAACAAAATAATTTACAAGTTTCACTGGAGAAAAACCTGTATCAATCACTATCTCATCAACAAGTTTATTGGGTATTATCTGACGCTCAGCAGGAACATAACCACGACCATAGCCAACACGTACATCAAACTGCTTCTTCATAGGTTTTGTCACCGTGAAAAGATGCAAGTCTGGATTGACTACTTCAAAGACATCACCAGAGACAACATCACCAAGTGTAATCTTCACCTGTCCCTTGTTTTTATCTAAATCACTCTGCGTAATGTTACATTCTGTCGTAAGAATTCGAGCATCACGATTATAGTTCCCACCATCTACTGGCAAGCAACGCAAACACGCATTCTTTATGTTCAGTACTATATTCGTCATGTCCTCGACAATACCGTCAATTGCCATGAACTCGTGAGCAGCCCCTTCTAATCGTATAGAAATAATACCAGGCGTTTCAAGCGATGAAAGCAGTATCCGCCTCAATGCATTACCTATACTATGCCCAATTATACGCTCAAAAGGCTCGGCAACAAATCGTGCATATGTCGATGTTGCGGTTTCGCCATCAACAAGGATTTTTTTAGGCTTTTCTATTCTGCCAAATCGTATAACTTGTTCAGTTTGTTCTTTTTCCATGAATATACCTTAACGTCATATGCAATCTTCCTAAAGGAAAATTGCATATGACGAAATTAACGTAGCGTTTGTAAATATACGTCGCGAAAGCGGCCACACGCCTTCTGCCACCATTCTCTTAACGATCTTAACATCAGACAGATACGTTATACGCGGCGGCGTTTTCGTGGACGACACCCATTATGAGGAACAGGAGTAGTATCACGAATGGTCGTTACATTTAACCCTGCACTGAGTAGGCCACGCACAGCCGGCTCTCTTCCAGCACCTGGACCTTTCAAATTCACTTCAATTTCGCGCATTCCAGCAGCAACAGCCGTCCTACCCACATCTTGTGCTGCAACCGTCGCCGCAAAAGCAGACGATTTTCGAGATCCCTTAAATCCAGATTTGCCCGCAGATGCCCATGCTATCACGTTCCCAGACGCATCACAAATCGCAATTATGGTGTTGTTAAACGTAGCTTTTACAAACGCTACGCCCGCAGGTACCGTTTTTGCAATTTTCTTTTTCGCCTTTGCTCCCGCTTTTGGCTGTGCGCCTTTTGCTTCACCCTTTTGTGCTTCACTCTTTTGCGTTTCAGCCTTCTGCGTTTCAGGCTTTTGTTCAGCTTTCACAGCTGGTTTGCCTTCTTGTTTGCCTTCTGGTTTACCTTCAGGTTTTTTCTTTTTCTGTTCCTCTGCTGGAGGTTGTGTTGTTGTGCTCAAAGATTCCTCTCCCTAAATTAACGCGATGTGCGCCTTTTTGCTGTTGTTGCCCTTCGGGTAACTTATCAGCAGACCCAGGGCGTTGCCGTTGGGCTGTTGCAATTTTTGCCCTTTGGGCAAAGAAAAGCCATGAACCCCTGCATTCGCACAGCTCATAAGTCCGACATCGTGCTAATTATTCATGTCATATACAAATTTTCCGAAAGGAAAATTTGTATATGACATTTATCCTTATTGTTGTGGTGCCTTCTTCTTACCAGCTACCGTTTTGCGTGGACCCTTTCTCGTGCGTGCATTAGTTCGTGTTCGCTGACCATGCACTGGCAATCCCAAACGATGACGCATACCACGATAACTGTGAATACTTATTAATCGTTTAATGTTATTTTGTACCTGTCGCTTCAAATCCCCTTCAACCGTGTACTCGGACTGCAAAAGTGAATTAATCTTTGCAATATCATCTGCACTTAACTGGTGCGCTCTCATATCAGGATTAAGATGCAACTTGCTTATAATCTCTTTCGATCGAGGAACGCCTACTCCAAAAATATAAGTAAGGCTCACCTCAAGTCGCTTATTATCAGGTATATCTACGCCAACTATCCTAGGCATTGTAACTCCACGTTCTATCACATCGCCTCGTAAAGAGGATGTGATAAAAATTTCACATTTTACACCATGTGCGACTTTCCTTAACGGAAAATTCGCACATGTCCCAGGGCTGCCGCCCTGGGCTATACATATTTCGGCCCTACAGGCCTCATCAAAGCCCCACACATTCTGCCAAGACGCATGCTCTATTCTTGTCACGTGCACTTTTTCAGAACGCTATGGGGCATCATTGTACACCAAAATCTATTTCATTGCAAGCGTATTTTTGCGTTTGCAATTTTTTTGATGAATCTCGACAAAATTCTTTAGAATTTTGTGCGAGATTCATCTATTTTCCCCTCATAAACCCTTCGTACCGTTTGGAAATTAAATGGGACTCGATCTGCTTCATAGTGTCCAAAATAACTCCTACCAAGATCAAAAGAGCTGTGCCGCCAAAAAAATAACTAATCGAAGATGATATATTCATAATGCGGCCAACAATCGTTGGAAGTACTGCAATCGCTGCTAGGAGCACCGCACCAATAAGCGTAATACTACTCATGGCATGCTCTAAAAATTCTTGTGTCTGTTTTCCTTGACGCACACCCGGAATAAAGGCGCCATTTTTCTTCATATCAGAGGCAATTTGATCAGGATGAAACTGCGTTGCTGTCCAAAAATAGGTAAAAAAGATAATCAAAAACACATAGGCTATGAGGTATGCTGTCGATCCTGGTGAAAACCAACTTGCCATCGTACCTACCCAGTTGCCTGCACCAATAAATTGTCCAAGGAGCGCTGGGAACATTAAAATAGATGAGGCAAAAATCACGGGTATCACATTGGCATAATTCACTTTCAGCGGAATATAGGAACTGCCCATAGACTGCACTTCACGAGCCCCGACCATTCTTCGTGCATATTGAATAGGGATTCGACGCTGGCCTTGAATAATAAAAATAGTGCCGATACACACACCTACAAAGAGACAGAAGAGGATAGCAAGCGAAAATACAGACAGCTGGCCAGGTTCAGGACTATCTAAATTCAACTGCTGTAGAATAAGTCCAAGCGTAGTTGGAAGCTGCGAGAGAATACCGCAACAAATAATAAGACTCATCCCATTACCAATACCCTTTTCGGTAATCTGTTCTCCAATCCACATAAGAAATACGGTGCCAGTTGTCATCGTCGCAATGAAAATAACATAGAATAAAACAGGTACACCAAACAAGGTGCCAACACTTAAAAGCTCAGGAGAAATGATTCCAGGATTTGCAATATTCATTTGCACTGCATATTTTGCATACATCGAGGCTTGAATAAAAGAGAGAATCACCGTTCCGAGTCGTGTCCATCGGTTGATCTTACGACGTCCATATTCAGGATTTTCACGAATCTCACGCTGCAAACTTGGCATGAGTGCCATCATCAGTTGTAAAATAATCGATGCAGAAATATACGGGACAACGCCTAACGCAAAAATAGTCATCTGCGAAAAAGCACCACCATTAAATATATCGATGAGTTGAAAAAGATTCTGGCCGCCACCTGTGACATTCTTAAAATACGCTAAAGCGACCTCACCATTGATCCCAGGCACAGGAACAAACCCGCCAATTCGAAAAACCGCGAGCAAGACAAGTGTGTATACAATCTTCGTACGAAGTTCAGCTATTGTGAAAATACGTTTTACAGCTTCAATCATAATCTCAATCTAACGCCATATGCAATTCTCCGAAGGAAAATTGCATATGGCGTTAAAAAACAATGCATCCTAGCACCCCAATCGCCCTACACTGTCACCAGAGTGAGCCTCCCGGATACCAAGATGCGAGTTATTTTTGTCATGAGTACTTTTCCGTCAGGAAAAGTACTCATGACAACCTATAGTTATTCTACAACGGAATATTCGATTCCGGCAGCCTTCAATTTTTGTTCGGCTTGTTTTGAAAGAGCCTGGACTTCTAAACGGACCTTTTTGGTAAGCTCACCATTGGCAAGCACTTTCACGCCGTACGTGTCGCCTTTCAAAAACCCTACTTCATATAAGGACGTCACATTCACTACAGCCCCATCTGAAAACAGCTGGTCGATACGGTCAAGGTTAATACAGTCAAATCGTCGTTGAAATCGGGTATTGCAAAAGCCTCGTGTAGGCAATTTACGATACAAAGGTATCTGGCCACCCTCATAACGAGCTCGTTGTTTCCAGCCTGAACGGGACCCTGCCCCCTTCACTCCGCGACCACATGTTTTTCCCAACCCTGAGCCTACACCACGACCAACTCGGCGTCGTCGTTTAAAGGCTCTTGAACTATTTTGAAGAGTATGAAGTTCCATTTTATTCACGTATATTTGTTCTTGCGGCAAGTACCTTATCTCGATTCGTCAAACTTTCGAGGGCTTTAAAGGTTGCTCGCACTTGGTTAATAGGATTATTTGAACCTAAATTCTTTGCCATGATATCGGTAATACCCGCAAATTCGAAAATAGCTCGCGCTTTGGAACCAGCAATAATACCTGTTCCTTCCCCTGCAGGGCGCATATATACTATCGCACCGTCCTGTTTCATAAGCACTTCATGCGGAATCGTTGAACCTTCCATTATAATAGTATGCAGGTTCTTTCTAGCAAGTTCACCACCTTTACGGATGGCATCAGTAAGCTCGTTTGCTTTTGCAAACCCATACCCTACCTTGCCTTTGCCATTGCCGACAAGTATGAGCGCAGAGAAGCTCATCTTCTTTCCACCTGTCACTGACTTGGAACAGCGATTAATGAAAAGTACTTTCTCTTTTAATTCACTCTGGCCTTCTTCTCGCCGCCCCTTTTCTCGCCTATCACCCCTTTGTCGTCCCTGCTTTCTATGCGCATCCCTACCCTTTCCAGCTTCAGGTCGTCCTTCAGTTTGTTTTGCCTGAGCAGATTCAAGATTAGTCTCTTGTGTTGGTACCTGTTCATTTTGCTGCATGGCATTAGTTTCTTGATTGGTCATTTTTTTCCCCACTAAAATTGTAACCCGCCTGCGCGCGCTGCGTCAGCAAGTTCGGCTAATATTCCATGATATTTAAATGGGCCTCTATCAAAGACCACACGTTCAATGCCTAAATTTTTTGCCTGTCCTGCAATTTTCTCACCAAGTATTTTTGCGGATGCTTTATTTCTCTTGCAGCACTCGCCCTTTTTCAACTCTTTTGATTGGGTCGAAATACTTGCTAATGTGCGTCCATTTTCATCATCGATAAGCTGCACTTGTATATGCTTATTACTCTTCACAACGCACATACGTGGCTTTTGGACACTGCCAGTTATTGCTGAGCGAACACGCATTGCTCTTCGTTTTCTGGTAACTTGTTGTTTTATAAGACTCGTTTGCATAATTAATTTCCAACCTTATTTCGCAGTTTTAGCCGCTTTTCCAGCTTTTCTGCGCACATACTCACCATCGTAACGAATTCCCTTGCCCTGATATGGCTCTGGAGGGCGCATCGCTCGAACTTGTGCCGCAAACTGACCTACGGTCTGTTTACAAATACCTGTAATACTAATCAAAGTGTTTTTATCTACTTTAACAGCGATTTCTTTAGGGATAGGAAGCTTTGTAGGATGGGAAAACCCAAGCTGTAGATCCAATAAATTCCCCTGTACTGCAGCGCGATATCCCACACCCTGCATCTCAAGTTTCTTTTCAAAGCCAGTCGTTGTGCCAACAACCATGTTATTGACTAACGCACGATAGAGTCCATGAAACTTACTCATCTCACGTGACTCGTTTTCCACATTCACCAGCACCTGTCCAGGTTCAACCTGAATAGACACACCGGAAATAAGTGCCTGAGAAAGTGTTCCTTTAGGCCCTTTTACCGTTATCGATTGCCCCTGTAGTTTCACTTCTACGCCCTTTGGGAGCACTATAGGTTGTCTTCCTTTACGTGACATTTTTCATCCCTCACCACACATAACAGAGAAGCTCGCCGCCAACATTACGCTTTCGAGCTTCTTGCCCATCTATCACACCTTGCGATGTAGAAAGAATGGGAATTCCCAAACCATTAAATACTTGAGGTATTTTACTCGTGCCAACATATACCCGTCTACCTGGATTTGAAATCTTTCGGATTCCTCGAATCAAAGGATGTCTTTCGTCAGTATATCGGAGATAGATACGGAGCGTACCAATACCACCCTCATGTTTCACAAGGTAGTGCTCAACGAAATGATGATCTTTCATCACTTGAGCAATATTTTGATGCAAAACACTCCAGCGCACATCGACATGTCGATGTCCTGCCTGTGAAGCATTTCGAATTCGTGTAAGAAAATCAGCAAGCTGATCGTGAACACACATGTTTATAGTCCTTTAATCATTTAATTAGCAACCACAACCTGCAACTCTTTAAAAGGAAGCCCCATTAATCGAAGAAGCTCAACACACTCTTCATCATTGGTTGCAGAGGTCACAAAAGTTATATTCATACCCTGAGCACGCTTTACTAAGTCTAAGTTTAACTCAGGAAAAATCTGTTGGTCTTCAAGGCCCAGCGAATAATTACCACACCCATCACCTTTCGTATTGAAGCCTCTAAAGTCACGAATACGAGGAGAGGAAATGGCACAAAAGCGCTCCATAAAATCATACATGCGCTGTCCTCTGAGTGTCACTTTTAACCCAATTGACTGGTCTTGTCGAAGCTTAAAGTTTGAAATTGCCTTCTTTGATTTCGTCACAATGGGCTTTTGCCCCGATAAAAGGGTGAGCTCATTAATATGATTCTGAAAAGCATTTTTATCTTTAGCTGCTTCAGCACAGCCCATACTAATAACTATTTTTTTTAAAATAGGTATCATCATGCAATTTGCATACTGAAACTTTTCTTGCAGGGCTTTCTTAATAGTATTGGCATATCGCTCTTTCAATGTATTCATATCTTCTCCTCTCAGCTCACAGCGGCCTTGATGCTTCTATACATCACCCGTTCAGCCCCTTTCATATAATACAATTCTCTATTGCTAGTTTCTTTATTATAGGTGCATTTTAATCGAATAGGTTTTCCACTCTCATCGCATAAACGGACATTGGAGATGTGAATAGGAGCTTCTATATCCACAAAACCACCTTTCTTGTTCGCTTCGCTTGCCTTGACAGCTTTCTTTCTCAGATTCAAGCCTTGTACCACAACGTATTCATTACGGTACCTTATATGGTCTCTGTCCACAAAACGGGACAGCACCTTTCCAGTCTTTCCTTTATCATTACCCGTAGTACACACCACATTATCGCCTTTGCGAATTTTTTTATTCTCAATTGAACGCTCTCGTGTGCTGAGCAATACTCTCGTCGGAATTCTTCCTGTTGAACTTTTTCTTGTCATGTTAAATCACCTCTGGTGCTAAGGAACAAATTTTCGCATATTTATCACGGATTTCACGGGCAACAGGCCCAAAAATACGCGTACCGCGAGGATTGCCCTTATCATCGATAATCACACAGCTATTGCTGTCAAAACGAATGTATCCGTCCCTGCGTCGAATATAGCGCGTTGTGCGCACAATCACACATCGTACGACTTCGCCTTTTTTCACTGTACCGTCTGGCTCTGCTTCACGCACGCTACCGATAAAAACATCGCCTACACCTGCATATCGCCTTTTAGAGCCACCGAGTACTTTAAAACACTTTACCCGCTTCGCCCCAGTGTTATCAGCCACTTTCAAGAGCGTCTCTTGTTGAATCATAATCCCCTCAAAATTCCCCACGTTCTACGCGGAGCCAACACCATGCGCCGCTACCGCGGCGCGATTATTCTGTTATGCCATTTGTGCAGCTGGCTCAGCCGCTGTTTGTACACGATCTACTACTCGCCATCGTTTCAACTTGGAAATCGGCTTTGTTTCCATAATTTCAACGACATCACCCTCTTGTAGAGCTCCCCATGTATTATGAGCATAGTATTTCTTTGCTCGAATAATAACCTTACCGTACTGTGGATGACGAAGCTTTCGTTCAACCTTCACAATCACCGTGTTTAGCATCTTATTCGAAACCACCACGCCTTTTCGTGTTTTGCGCTGTCCTCGCTCTGTAGGTTCTAATTGCATGACTATTTGCCTCCAGTTTTTTCTGTTACAATGGTCTTAATTTGCGCAATTTCTTGCTTCAGCTGTCGTATCATATGAGGGCGAACCTTCTTATCATGCGTACGCATCTTGTATTTCATCTCAAAAAGCTCTGATTGCTTATCGGCTTCGCGAACGATGAGTCCTTCTACAGACTCTGCCCGTAATTCCTTAATATCTGCCATACTATACCCTCTCTACACGTTCAACAAAACGTGTTCGTAATCCCAATTTTGCCGCTGCCCGTCTGAGTGCATCTTGTGCGACTTCTTTTGGTACATTACCCACTTCAAATAACATACGTCCGGGTCTTACCACTGCAACCCAATGATCGACGTTTCCTTTACCTTTACCCATTCGCGTTTCAGCTGGTTTTTTTGATACAGGTTTATCAGGAAAAATCCGAATCCATACTTTGCCTCGTCGTGAAAAATGGCGAGTAATCGCCACGCGGCACGCTTCGATCTGCTGGCTAGTTATCCAGCCTCTATCAAGTACCTGCATTCCATATTCACCGAAATCAACAAACTGCGCTGCCTTCGCAAGTCCTGGACGAGCTCCTTTATGCATCTTGCGATGCTTTGTTTTCTTTGGCATTAATGTCATATTACCCCACGTTCCGCCGGGCCGCGCGCAAGGCGCACGCCCGCGCTTCACGCGGGGCTAACACCATGCGCCGCTACCGCGGCGCGAATCTATTACAATCCCGTTTCCCCACGCTGCCGCCAGACTGTGCGCTAATGCGCACGCCTCCAGCTCCACACGGGGCTAGCATCATGCACCGCTTCCGCGGCGCGAATTTATCGCAATCTGGTCGCAATCTCGTTTTTTTCCATATTGCGCATGGTCCATTTTTGTCATGTGCAATTTTCCGAAGGAAAATTCGTACATGACACTACACTATTTCTGTCCTGTCCCTTCGGCCCTTGGTTTTTTGGCCACGACGCCATACTCTCCGCGATTCACCCAAACTTTCACTCCAATCGATCCATAGGTGGTCTCTGCACGTCCGAAGGCAAAATCAATGTCATTTCTGAGTGTCTGCAGGGGTATGATACCATCTTTGTACCATTCTCGTCTCGCAATTTCTGCACCACCAATCCGTCCAGAAATTTGCACCCGCACACCCATAGCTCCAGCTTCGAGCACACTTTGCATAGCTTTTTTCATCGCTCGCCTAAAAGGAATACGCCTCTCAAGCTGCCTGGCAATGCCATCGGCAACAATTTTAGCGTCGAGGTCTGGTCTCTTAATTTCTTCAACTTCAATCCAAACTTCTTTTCCGGTAAGCTTTGAAAGCTCCGCACGAAGTACATCAATCTCAGATCCTTTTTTCCCAATAACTAACCCAGGTTTTGCTGTATGAATGGTAATCTCGATCTTGTCAGCCATCCGTCGAATTGTAATTTCGGATGTCCCTTGGCAACAACTCTTTTTCATCAGCGCATCACGAATATGCTTATCTTCAATCAAGAGTGATGAAAAACCCTGCTTATTAGCAAACCACTTTGATCGCCATTTTTTGTTCAGCGCTAATCTAAACCCTATTGGATTCGTCTTCTGTCCCATTATTTGTTCTCCCCTTCGCCCACTACCACAGTAAAATGGCTCATCCTTTTTAAAATAGGATGACGCATCCCTTTACTTCGCGGCTTTGCACGCTTCAGACGTGGGCCTTCATCAACACGTATTTCATGTACTCGTAACTTTGCTGCACTCGTATTCGATCTAAGCTCTGCATTTGCTACCGCGCTCTTCAATGTCTTTATAAGAAGCCGCCCACCTTTGAGTCCTGAGTTTTGTAGTTGCAAATGTGCCTGATCCACAGGCATGCCACGAACTAAATCTGCTGCGAGCCGCGCTTTTCTCGGACTTATACGCACATATTTTGTCACTGCTTGAAATTTTTCCATATCTTAACCTTTTATCTGTAACCCCACGTTCCGTGCAGGCTCCCCACGTTCCACGCAGGCGGGGCGCTATGCGCACTGCCGCGTTTCACGCGGGGCTAACCACTGACCGCCGCTACCGCGGCGGGCGGCTGCGGGAACACAAGCTGTAGCCTTCTCTAATAATCAAATGTTATGCCGCTCCTGGGGTCGTTGCTGCTGCCTTCTTTAATGGATGTCCTTTAAATGTTCTTGTTGGTGCAAATTCACCCAGTTTATGCCCTACCATATTCTCTGTGATAAAGACGGGAATGAATTTTCGCCCATTATGCACATCGAATGTATGCCCAATCATCTCAGGAACAACCGTCGATCGTCGAGACCATGTCTTAATAGTTTTCTTTTCTCTTTTTGCATTCAGATTGTCGACTTTTCTTTGTAAATGATGATCTACAAATGGTCCTTTCTTTAATGATCTTGCCATGATTAATCCCTTCTATCCTTAACAATAAAGCGGTTTGAAACCTTGCGTTTTGCACGCGTACGATACCCCTTCGTCTGCATCGCCCAAGGTGTTTGTGGAATGTAGCCATTGTGCTTTCCTTCACCACCACCGTGTGGGTGATCGACTGGGTTCATAGCCGTACCACGAACTGTTGGTCGTATCCCCTGCCATCGCTTTCTTCCGGCCTTTCCTTCAACACGAACAGCATGTTCTGCATTGGATACCACACCGAATGTTGCTCGACAATTCTCATCAACAACACGCATCTCCCCTGAAGGAAGCTTGAGCGTTGCTTTGCCATCACTTCGCCCCATCAACTGTGCTGAGAGCCCAGCTGAACGAGCCATTTTTGCCCCTTTGCCTGCCACAAGCTCAATATTATGGATCACCGAACCGATTGGCATCAATTTAAGCTTTGTTGTACAGCCAGAAGAAAAGTGAGGATTCTCATCACTCGACACCACAACATCTCCTTTTTTGACATCACTTGGTGCAATGATATAGCGCTTTTCCCCATCTTTGTAATTCAAGAGCGCAATAAAGGCGCTGCGATTAGGATCATATTCAACAGCTGCAACCGTCGCTGGCACATCGAGCTTATCACGTTTGAAATCAACAATTCTATATTGCTTTTTGTGACCACCACCGCGATGCCTACAGGTCACACGACCATTATTATTTCTACCACCAGTGCTTTTTTTCGGAGCAAGAAGCGACTTGGTCGGCTCCACTGTAGCACGTGAGCCCTCTTTTCTGGTAAGCTGCTCGTTCATGGAAAGAACTAGCCGCCTTGTACCTGGAGTTATCGGACGAAAATGTTTTAACATAAATCTTAATCCTTTATTTCATCATCTTTCTGCAACGTGATATATGCTTTTTTCACAAGGATATCCCGCCCTGGCCTGAGGTTGCCTCGACGGTTATAACGTTTCGGCTTTACCAAAATCGTATTTACTGCAGTAACAGTAATGTTCTGCTTTGCATATATCTCTTCAAGAGCAGTCTTGATTTCGTGCTTATTGGCTGCAGGATCAACTAAAAACACATATTTAGGACTTTCGCAGCGCTTCAGAGAAGGATTGCTATCCGCTTTTTTGAGATTCTCAAGCACGGTAGCCTTCTCTGTAATATATCGCCCTTTAATAATTTGGTATGGATTTGCACGCATAGTTTATTCCTTATGTAGTTTGTACGAGATGTTCCCGTTTTGCTAGCCATTTTTGTAATTCTTCGAGAGCACGATCAACTACAACCACATCGTTGGCAAGAAGAATATCATATCCACTGATATTTTGTACAAGACGAAACGTCGCATCAGGAATATTTCTTATACTTGCTTCTAAGTTTTTGTACGTTGCATCCTCCTGAACCATAGACACTATCTCGCCACCCTCTTCTGTGATATGCAACTGAGGCGCAGAACCTACAATCAACGTACGGCGGCCAGCACCGATGACATTAAAAAAATCATTTACAACTTTTGTTTTTGGTGTTTCCATGCGCTGGTCATTTAAAACAACCAAATGACCGCTTCGAATTTTTTCACCCAGAAGTGCGCGAATAACGGCTTGTCGCTCTTTTTGATTCAGTCGAATATGTTGGTCGAACTTAGGTTTTGGGCCAAATACACGGCCGCCGCCTTTATACTGCGGTGCAGCAAGAGATCCCTGACGTGATCGCCCTTGCCCTTTTTGTGGATGGGGTTTCTTGGTCGAATGATTCACTTCGGATCGACCTTTCGTATTGGCAGACCACTGACGAGCATTTGCTCTGAGTGCCACCACATAGTCCTTTACAAGTTGGGAATTAACGGTTGCTGACTCAAGCCACTCTGCTACTTCGCAAGATCCTACCGTTTCACCTTTAAGATTAACTACTTTTAACATATCACTCTAGGCCTTCTGTTTTTTCTGTGCTGCGCGTACCATAACAAGGCTTCCCTTCGCCCCAGGAACGGCTCCTGCAACCATAAGCAGATTTTTTTCCGTATCCACCGCAACCACTCGGATATTTTGCACTGTCATGTTATCATCACCCATATGGCTCGGACGTGGACCACCAG
>Ga0207126_1088_pt1 | contig 19179 bp, 16 predicted proteins | sample Alteio_BWMinHeat_20_FD_153586 | JGI IMG/M metagenome (GOLD analysis project Ga0207126, IMG submission 153586) | Enriched cells from forest soil in Barre Woods Harvard Forest LTER site, Petersham, Massachusetts, United States -... | ecosystem: Environmental > Terrestrial > Soil > Temperate forest >...
GTATCTGCAGCAACAATATGTACGTTAAATATGTCAACACAAATGGGTTTCGCTGCTACCGCAGCTCTATTGTTATTTCATGCACCTTGTAACCCCACATACTCTGATTGCGCGCTGCGTCGGGCAGCAAAATGCGCAATTGGGGTAGTCAAAAAAAATGGCCTACTCCGTAAAATATAATCGCACTAATAATTAGTGCGCGGAGGGCAACGAATGCCCTCTGAAACCAAACGGGCTATTATGCCCAAAACTTTAAGGAGTAAGCCATGCGCTATTATGCAGGTTTAGATGTTTCAATGCAAGACACTACAATAGCAATCGTTAACGAAAGCGGAGATCTTTTTCGTCAAATGGTTAGCAAAACAGATCCAGCAGCCATTGCAAAGGCATTAAATAGTACAGGTGTTCAACTCGAAAAAGCTGGTATTGAGTCAGCTTCAATGGCCTTTTGGCTAATTCATGGACTGCAGAAATTGTCTGTGCCAGCAATTTGCATCGACTCCAGAACAATGTCTAGGCTCATTGAGTTAAAGATTAATAAGACTGATAAAAATGATGCTCGATCTATTGCAAATGCCATAAGGGGCAATCATTACAGAGAAGTCCACCTCAAGGATCAAAAATCTATTGAAATGACCATGCATATGAATATACGCAGACAACTTGTATGCACCCGCACAAAGCTAAAAAACGGTGTTCGCGGCTTTATAAAATCTGAAGGAATCCGCTTAGGTGCAGTTTCACATGATAAATTCTCTGCAACTGTAAGACAAGCAATAGAAACCTCAAGTAGCACTGTGCAAGTGGCAATCGAACCACTCTTGAACACCTATGAGACAGTGTCACAGAATATCGCGGCTATGGATCAAGCAACTGAAGCACTAGGTGCACAGAATCCAATAGTAGCGCTTCTCATGTCAGTCCCTGGCGTTGGCTTAATCACAGCATTAACTTTTATTGCCACTATTGACGATCCTCATCGTTTTAAAAAGGCGCGTAATGTAGGTGCGTATTTAGGTTTAACACCAGGACAATATTCATCTGGGCAAACTACACAAATGAAAGGAATCTCAAAGTGTGGTTCCTCCGAACTACGAAGCCTACTTATAGAATGTGGTATGAGCATACTGACCAAGTCAGTGGTTTGGACTAAATTGAAAGCATGGGGACTTAAGATTTTACGAAAACACGGAGCAAGAAAAGCAGCATGTGCAGTGGCAAGAAAGTTAGCTGTAATCTTACTGAAAATATGGCAAACAAACACACCATTTAATTTTGGAACACAGGAAGAGCAAGCAAAAGCGGAACAAGAAAGACTATCTGAACTCGCACGAGAAGAAGCCTCGCAGAAGAAGAAATCAAAAACGCAATCCAAAAAAGCTAAACCTAAACAAGAAATACGAAAAGGTCAACAAGCACCAGCGCTAACACCATCTAATCAAAGAGCAACAATGGAAGTCTTGCAGACTTAAACGAATAATGTAATAAATAATTATAAAAAATATAATAACAAAATATTATAAGCTGATAAAATTAATAAATTGCAATAATATTCATAGGAATTAAACAATAAGACTTTCAACCAAAACGAAGCGGAGCAAAGCGATGCATTAGAGTATAGCTTGATAACTTAAAAACAACAACAGTACAGATTATTTTTTTGAAGCATATCGAAAATTATATTACGAGGTAAGGCGTCGTAACGTTGACACTGTAGATGTCGTATGTCCACATTGCCTCCCTCACTTTTTTTTCGACGTAGTATATAGGATTGAATGTCGTCATGGCATTCCTAAAACCGGAGAGAACCACGCAAAATGCTCTGAAATTAAGAAAAGCACAGGTGTTGCATATTCAGTGAGTTGAATAGACAATTCATTGAAGCTGAAGGAAAAAAAACTCAAAAACATCAAGAGGATGGCAATATGAAAGACACACGTAATACCACTACTTGACAAAGCCAAATACTGAAAATTTCGCACACGTGTGCAATATATCGGCAAAATTAAGTAGTGATGCCTTCAGACATGGACCTAAAGAGGAAAAATAGACGGGATAGTGTGAAAAAATATAAGGCCAAAACAAGGTAAGAGAAAAATTAAGAGAGGCCGGAGAAAAAGAAAGACATACACGGCTTTCTTAACAAGGCAATGCCAAACAAAGAAGTTCAACAGTGCCACGAAGCGTCTTTGAGAAGCCCCTTTCAAGGCCTGATTGAACGTTCAGTTTTTTCGCTGGAATACCAGATTGCCATAAGCTGCATTTCCTTATTTTAGGTTGAAGCAAAGCTTCCAAACCCCTTGGCTTAGGAAAAGAGAATCGGCATACTTCCTAAATGTCTGATGTGTACGATTTTCAGGTCGTGCGTACAGTCACGAGCCATTACTATTTAACGATGGTACACTTCGTGCGAAATATGTTGACAAAAAGCGCGCAATCAGAGAACGTTTCGCCGACCGTAGCGCGAGCGCGCTACGGCCGTGCTCCACGCGGGGCTAATGAATTCCACCGCTGCCGCCGGTGGGGTCCATATCAGCTAGAAGCATAACTTGTTATTTACAAATCTTGTTCAGTCACTGCATGACTACCTATGAGCGCAAAATCCAACTGGATTTTGCGCTCATAGGTTTTTCACCTTGCTAAAAATCCGAATATTTGGTTTAATATGTATATTGATAATAAACATAATATTAACTAAAAAATTTAATTAAGAAATAAAGAAATAAAAAATAATGAGGTTTTTATGGATATTAGCGGTCAGAATCAGAATGCCTTTGCGGATGCGGTAGGTCAGTACGTATATGAGCGAAGAAACGCATCGCAACCTCTTGAGTCACTCAGAATCACCCAATTAGCACGCCAGCATTTGCCTAACCTAACCAACCTTCAAGTGCAGGGTATAACAAATCGCGTTGTCGCACGTTTCAATCAATACTCTGGGTACAATCGTGTCGATGAAATGGCAAATGCCGCTTGGGAGGCTTTACGAGGACTCCCCCCGCAACAACAACAGCCGTTCCAACCACTTCAACTACCACCCCCAATATCAAACTTTCCTTCACTACCGCCACTACCCCAGCAGCCGACATCCTCTATACCATCCTTGTCTCCACCGCCGCAGCCGCCATCCTCTGTACTTGCCTTCATATCATCCTTGTCTCCACCGTCGCAGCCGCCATCCTCTGTACTTGCCTCTATACCATCCTTCTCTCCACTGCTAGCACCATACCCAGTGTTACCTTCCTCTAGTAGTTCATTTGCTCCTTTCTCACTACCTTTTATGTCTCAAGCTTCATCTTCTGTGCCAACACCTCCGTCTCAAGTCTCGACTCCATCTTTAGTAGACAATTCATATGTGATACGTGATGGGTACTTAAGCCCACTAGCCTCCATGAGTATTGCACTTGCACAACGAACTCTCAATTTATCACATAACACGAATTATTTGAATGAGCTGAGTAACGCGAGACTCCCTATTATTTCCAAAGATCTTTCAGGAAATATTATCATTGATTTCCCCAATTCAATTCAGGTACCTGATTTAATTCCTCTTTTGAATCAATACCAAAATCAAGGAGCCTACAGAACCACTACGCCCAATGGTTCCATGACAGTTAGAGATGTTACAGTACCTTGCACTGTCCGTTATTTCATTCCTGCCACCTGTGCTCAGCATTTCATCGAAACATCACTTGCACTTACACACTTGGTAACAACAATACCACAAACACAGCAACCGCGAATAAGGACTGTATTTCAAGAATTCACCTCTGCACGAGGCAGATCTATTGTATCTTCTCCGCCGCAGCAGTCGTCATCCTCTCTAGTTGCCTCTACACCATCCTTGTCTCCGCCGCTAACACCGTACCCAATATTACCTTCCTTTTCTGGTTCATCTGCCCCTTTCTCACCATCTTCCATATCAATATCTCAAGCTTCATCTTCTATGCTTATCTCTCCCTCATCTATATCTTCTTCTATTTCAGCCCCGATATCTTCAAATCTCCCAACCCTTAACCTATCTGCATCAGCGCCTTCTCAGTCAATACCTCTTTATCCTGCACGAATACCAATGATCTCAGTTATTCACCCATCCGAGAATATGGTGATGCTACGTATCCCACAATATGGGCCTGTTAACGTACGAGCTACTCTTTCAGCTGCAATTTTAAGAGCGCAGGAAAACAGATTCATTTCAGAAACAGAATATTGGAGATTAGAAGCGGAGGGGAAAGTGCCTCTTATACAATTCCATAATGGGACGTTTCGCATTTTTCTCCCTAAAGCTATGCTCCCTACCAGACATGATTCGAATCTTGACTTACAAGATACCTATAACATATACATACAAAGGCAAGGGCAAGGGCAAATAACTCAGACTATTCCATGCCACCTCTTTGGACACGTTGGGGTTTATCCGACTCATATAGAAGACTATATGCACCAGCTTGGCACCAATCTTTCTATACATGAACTCCAATCTCTTACAACCGAATCTGCTCAAAGCGAACAGCTTGTTCAGCGTCTCCCAAATACTTCAATACCAGATTTCCCACAAGGGGAAAATGGTTTGACCGAAATAGGCAGACAAATAGTATCAATACTTCGAAGTCATAGGCTACTGAGAGATAGCGGCCGATTCACGAACGCCGTTTGCTTTACTCTGGTGGATAGTACACATATACGGTTGCGGCTAGGTCAGGGGGTTAACCCATTCAACTATCTGAGGTACTTAGAAGGAGCCACTGCTGTTTTACCAAATAACAGCACTACATTGGTGCCTAATTCAGCTGCATTACGACAGACGGTTCAGCAAAATAATAATTCTATAACTTTAGAAATCAATCAAGCTCTTCTAACTGGGATAGAGCAAATGCCCCTGTACGTTGACCCCCCACCTGATTACTGCTTATAATCCAACTTACAAGTTAAACGCCATGTGCACTTTTCCTTAAGGAAAAGTGCACATGGCGTACGTTAAAAAATAAAAAGTAATGAGGTTTTAATGAGGTTTTATGGATATTAGCAGTGCTTTTTCATAGCGTGGAAAGACCATGGCGTACTCTCCTGCAGCTCTCCTTGTTAAAAATATGCCAAAGCCTGAGAGTCTGGCCTTAGCTTGATGCATGTGCGTATTCTGGCACCAAGCACGCAAACCCAGGGAAAATGTTGAGCGAGAATTGCTGCAGGAGAAGAGCGCTATCTCTGTATAGATGATTACTAAGAATAAAGCCGTGCTATTATCGCATCCGACAGAGCATGCTTAGAAAATACACGAGATTCAAACAGGCTATGTAAGAATTCCAAAACAAGGGCATTGCCTTCTGTCAGCAAGGCATAGTTGTTCTCGAGCAGACGATCTTCAATAACACGAAAAATATCACATGTAAAGAGTTGATTGCGGTCAAACACTCGTAAGAGACAAACAAGTTGATGTAGAGAGCATTGATTTAATTTTGCATTTACAGCACGTAAAAGCTCTTCCTGCACAGCAATTAAAACGATGCTGGTAGATACATTTGTCGTGGGCTGTGGTACGGGCGTATAATTTGCTACAGCAATGAGCTGTGAGAGTGAAAAACTTTCGATCCGTTCACATATTCGAGGTGCAAGTATATTCGTAAATAGCCTATGATTTTCATAATCGCAGGTAATATGTAAAATTTTATACGCTGCAACAATCCCTGCAATGGAAAAGTTCCAGGGATGTTGTTGAAAAAGGCTAAAAAATTTTATTTTTACTAAAGGCGTTAGTCTGCTTGGCTCTTCCTGAGCGCTTTCAATAACATTTTCAAGCGCATAGTCTTCAATAAGAGAAAGAGAAATAAAAGGCAGTCGTACAGCGTCAGCAATACGGCTGATGACTGAATTATACTGCTGATAAGACTCAGTAATACTAGCTTGGGAAGATTGCTCTGTATACGATAATTCTCTCAACGAGATGGATGACAATGCCGAACGTAAACAGCTCATAGAAATATAGTATGAAATATTTGCAAAAGTCGCAAGTGACCTGAATGGCCACAATATGTATAGTTCTGGACAACACCTTTGGGCAACACCCTGGACAACACCCTTGGCAACACCTTTGGGCAACGCCTTGGGGAATAATTGGGGGCGATTGGACTCGAACCAACGAAGACCGAAGTCGAGGGATTTACAGTCCCTTGCCATTGCCGCTAGGCGACACCCCCACAAAAAATGCTGACAGTAGGAATTGAACCCACAACCGTCCGATTACAAATCGGGTGCTCTACCAATTGAGCTATGTCAGCAAACGACATAATGGAACAGTTATACCATATTTACGAATTCGTATCAAGGAGGTACTTGCAAAATTCCGATTTGGGCCAAAATTCGCGCTTTTGTCGCTCGGCAAAAACCTTTTGCAAATAGCCTACTCGAGGGAGTATGTCAATTTGCAAAAGGTTTTCCCCATCGCCAAAATCATCAAATTTTGTCGCCAACGGAATTTTGCAAGCACCTCCAAGGCAAACGTAATGCCTTTCGAGAACCATGCGTAAGAGCAGCCTCGGCGATGTTATGTCGCGCATGGGGAAAATGCTCCTGGATTTCTTCGAGCAGCTCTTTCGTTTTTTTTCGCTTCGATACTTGACCCACAGGGCACTGACAGGTGATGCGATGAAACCCCTGAAGCTTTGCAAATTCTATAAGCATTCGCTCCTCCACGTATATGAAAGGGCGAATAATGGTAATTCCGTAATCCACCATACTGATTTTTGGCAAAAGTGGCGCAAACTCCCCTTTATGAAATAAATTCATCAGAACCGTTTGTGCATTATCGTCCTCGTGATGCCCAAAGGCAATTATAGTGCAGTCGTGCTCTTTTGCAGCCTGAAAAATAAGGGACCGGCGCTCACGAGAACAGCTGTAACATTCAAGCCCTTCAAGGGTATGTTTGGAGCTGCGTTGTATCAGCGGCACACCCAAGCCATCACACATGCTCTGGAGAAAACCACTTCCCACCCCTGCCCCACAGCTTGCCTCTCCGCTAATATGAATGGCCATGAGCTCAAAAGGAGGAAATCCCCGTCCTGATACTGCCTTAAGCATCGCGAGCAGGGCAATACTATCTTTGCCACCACTTAAGGCAACTGCTACTTTCTTGGCCTCATGCACCATCTCGAATTCAAGGAGGGCGCGCCTCATCAAGCTTTCTAGTTTCCTCCCCAGTCCATTCCATGGGGGGCAGGGTATATTATATGTCATGTGCACCTATTGCCCATTCCCAGTATGGCAAAATCCGAATAGTGAGAGAGCCTACTTCTACAGTCTCTTTACTGTCTGTCGTAATGATGTAGGCATCTTTTATGTCGAATTCTGAAGCTGCTTCAATGATTGCCTCGAGTTCTCTCTTCCTGGTTTTTTCATCTTGTACATCAACCGATACTTGAAATAGATCAATTTTTCCGTTGGGGTATTGGGCGACAAAATCAACCTCTTTGCCGCTTTTTGTTTTGTGGTAGAAAATATGCTCGGGCCTCATGCGTCGCAGCTCGAGATATACGGCATTTTCGAGGCGGGTGCTATAAAGAGTTGCCGGTTTCATTGAATAACTTGTGATGATCCCTGTGTCCACACAGTAGATTTTACTTGGATTCACCTGGCGCTTTCTTGTAGAAAAATCAAAAATCGGCACACTACAAACAAGATACGCATCTTCAAAATGATCTAAATATTCATATAAATGGCTACGTGTTAATTCTTCGCCACGAGATTTAAATGTGTTGTAGACCTTGGTCACACTTAGCGGTGAGGCTAGGTTTTGCAAGCAATGAATTAAAAACATTTTTATAATGTGAGGATTGCTCAATTGGTAACGATCGATAACATCGCGAAACACACACGAATTGACATATGTCTGAATGATTTGGAGTTGCATACTATCTACAAGCTCAAGTGTTTCTGGAAAACCTCCTCTCTTGAGATAGTGCTCGGTATAGTGTTGTATGGCGGCTTTTTCTTTACTTGTGAATCTTGTGCGCTCCGTAATGCCCTGATGCGTGAGATACTCAGATATACTCAATGGGAATACTTCTTGTTCAATGCACCTGCCGCGCAAATTAGTCGCTATTTCTTTGCTTAATAATTTTGCGGAAGAGCCTGTAATAAAAAGATGCATTTTTTCTTTATCTAAAAGACGCCTGATAAATTTTTCCCAACCAGGAATATTGTGAATTTCATCAAAGTAAAAAGATAGATCACGTGCATCGGCAAATTGCGGGTAGAGTTGAAAATAGACATCTAAAATAGTCTGAAAATCATCTACAGTAAAGCGCGACAGCCGATCATCTTCAAAATTTATGTAAAGGATTTTCTCCTTTGCAATGCCTTGACGTATTTTCTGGTGTATATCCTGGTACATAAGATAGGTTTTGCCTACTCGTCGCATACCGATGAATACAAAAGCCTTTCTCACATCTTCTGGAAGCTGTGCAATACTAATGTCCCTTGGAATAAGCGCAGGTAACTCGCTTTTATGAAACTCAATGATGATATCGCGAAGAATTTCTTTCATATTTAGACCTATTTTAAGTCTAATATAGCATAAAATGAGATGTTTTGCAAGTCTAAATTCAACGGTCATGTGTGAATTTTCCTGAAGGAAAATTCACACATGACGAAAGTATTCTGCCATATGTTATACTTAAGCCCATGGAAGAAGGTGAGACAATACAAGGTGTAGTTGAAAAGCTCGTGTTTGGTGGCCAAGGGCTTATTCGCCATAAGGGCATGGTGGTTTTTGTGGCCGATGTGGTCCCTGGAGAGGAGGTAATCGTTCGGATTACCCAGAAAAAACGCTCCTACCTCGTTGCAACGCTCGAACAGGTAGTTACACAAGTCCCATTTCGAATACAGCCAAAATGTTCATATTTTGGCGTGTGCGGTGGCTGTCAGCTGCAACACATTGCCTATACAAAGCAACTTGAATTCAAACAACAGATGGTTCAGGAGGCACTTCGATTAGAGCACCCCATAGAAATCGTCCCAGCACAAAAGCAGTTTGCATATCGAAGAAAAATCTCCCTACATGCTAGAGAGGGAAAAACTGGGTATTATGCTCGCGATAACGTCTCGCTTGTTGCTATCGACCACTGCCCTATTTTTACTGAAGAGTCGCTTGTACCATTCCAAAACTCACTGGATGGTACGATTATGAAACGCCCAGATGGTAGCCTGCACAGAATCAAGGAAGGATGTGACAAAGAAGGGTGCTTTGAAGAGGAAGTCGATGGCCTCAAGATATATACCTCTCCTCGCGTATTTTTGCAAAACTATCCTGAACAGAGCCTTCTCCTCTATCACGATGTGCTCGCCATCATGAAGAGGCTTGCTCCCAAAGCCGCTGTTCTCGACCTCTATTGCGGCGTGGGAATACTATCTTTACTTGCCGCAAGACAAGGCCATAACGTTGTCGGTATTGAATGCAACAAGCAAGCTGTAAAATGTGCCAAAAAAAGCGCCCTCACAAATGGCTGTAGAGATGTCACTTTTGTTGCTGGCATGGTGGAACAGCAACTACTGCGCGAAGTAAAAAAAAGAGCCTTTGATGTATGGATAGTAAACCCGCCGCGTCAAGGCCTTTCAGAACAGGTAATAGACCATATTCTTGCCTGCCAGCCACCGTTTTTGATCATGATATCCTGCATGCCACCGACACTTGCTCGCGATCTCAAGAAACTTGCGATGTATGAAATGGTTGAGATCAAGGCATATGATATGTTTCCTCAAACGACGCATGTAGAGACAATGGTGGTACTGCATCTCACACCACCGCGTGAGAGTAAATAATGATGTGGCTGGCATTTAGCAGTATTCTGCTCCTGCTTATTTTTCTGGACCTCTCTTTTCGCAAAGCACAGGCGCTCTCACTGAGGCAAGCGCTTGTTTTTTCTGCTGTATGGATAGCGGCAGCGCTCTTCTTTAATGCTGTGCTGATCATGCTCAAGGGCTGGCACGCAGGCTTGCAGTTCTTTACAGGATATATCATTGAGCTTACTTTAAGTATTGATAATTTATTTGTGTTTTTAGTGCTGTTTCAGAGTATGCAAATACCCGCGCACCAGCAGCCTCGCATCTTGTTTTGGGGCATTATGGGGGCGCTTCTCTTTCGGCTACTCTTCATTATCGCTGGCATTGCCCTGGTGACAAAGTTTCACTGGATTATGTACTTGTTTGGAGGCTTTCTTATTGCTACTTCGCTGTATCATTTTAAGAAACAAACCCCTCAGATTAGCTTTAAGGCCAACAAATTCAAGCGCTGGCTTCCACTCTATGAAGGAGAAGCAGAGACGTTTTTTATACGCAAAGAGAGCAAACTATATATGACAAAACTTTTTTTAACACTGCTAATGATAGAGGGCTGTGATCTTATGTTTGCCCTTGACTCAATTCCTGCTATTTTCGGCATCACACAGGATCCATTTATTATTTTCAGCTCCAATGCCTGTGCCATCGCAGGTCTTCGCTCGCTCTATTTTGTGGTGCAGCATATGCTGCGCACATTTTCTCTTTTGCACTATGGCGTCTGTATCATTCTCTTCTTTATAGGCTGTAAAATGCTCATAGAGCCATGGTATACGATTTCGATTGCAATGTCCCTGTGCACCATTGCTGCCATAATCATTGCGTCTGTAGGGGCTTCGCTGTGGTATAAACAATGTTAACACCATGTGCAATTTTCCCATCGGAAAATTGCACATGGTGTTAACCATTATGTCATATAACATTCCCTGTCAGCCGCGTGCGCGTATGCGCACACGGCTGCGCTCCACGCATACACATCAGGCTAAGTAAGAATTGTTCCCACCAAAGGCCTCGCCTCCGACACATTTACACGTAGGTGGCCATCTTGTTCAGCTGTGTCAATGTTAATAAAAAATGCAGGACGGCTAGATCGTTGCAGCAACACCTTAAGACCTCGTATATTAAGCTGTTGAATACCCAAGAGTCCCAACGACCCACAGAGTTGAACAGGTGTTAGAGTACCCGAATTGTTATCATCGACGTCCCAAAATATAGCATTTCTTAAAGAGAGGGATGTCAATCTTCGTAGCCCGCTTATAGGTCCTGAGGCAACCAGACCATCATCGACTGTTAATTTTTCTACACATGGAAAACAATATCCGTCGCGTGTCAAAGTATAAAAAGTGCCTGAAGCATTTATCTCTCTAATATTTTCTAATGCGAAGAAATTGAGTCCTACTAGTTGGACTAATAGTGCTTCTCCAAACATGGGATATGCCCGCATATTCATTTCTACATTGGGTGGTGGCTGCAAGCGCAGGTCAAGGACTTTTACCCGACGCATGTAGCGCTCCACCTGCAACAGTTCTCTCCAGGTAAGGGTTGTATTTGTGCCAAGTGCCCGTCGTAAAATTGTCGAAACGATATTATCGGGAACAAATGCACAGTCTGATGATAAACTCGGCAGTGGACAAGCTACTACTGAAAAGCTCGCACTAGATAACGGGCTTTGGGTCGATGAACCAGACCAGTTCCAAACAGAGCAGCTCCAACTCGAACTTGCGCTACTTGGCAAGCTCGGACTACATGACGAGCTTTGGGTCGATGAACCAGACCAGCTCCAACTCGAACTTGCACTACTCAGCAAGCTCGGACTACATGACTGGCTTTGGGTCGATGAACCAGACCAGCTCCAGCTCCAACTCGAACTTGCACTACTCAGCAAGCTCGAACTAGATAACGAGCTTTGGGTCGAAGAACCAGACCAGCTCCAACTCGAACTTGCACTACTCGGCAAGCTCGAACTAGATAACGAGCTTTGGGTCGAAGAACCAGACCAGCTATTTGTGGACCAGCTCGAACTTGTACTACTTGGTATTATACTCATAATTTATCTCACATAAATTAAATTTAATAAAAAAATCAAAAATTACAAATATTCTCTGAGCCCAAAAGCCAGGTAAACATTCGGTGATCTGCGTTCCGCAGACTACCGAATGTTTAAAAAGCCAGTTGGATTTTTCGCTCGGAAAATATAAAGCGATTGTAATAACAGTTGTTTGTTATTGTCAATGAAATAAGGCAATATATCCTATGCGCGCAAAATCCAGTTGGATTTTGCGCTCATTGGTAGCCATGTAGTGACTGAAGGAGATTTGTAAATAACGAGAAGATACTCCATATGTTGCCTGAAGGGCAACAATAGAACAAAAATCTGTTGTTGCCCTTCAGGCAACATGTGGGGGTGATCGTTTAACCCAGGACCTCGCCACGGTAGTGGCGAAATTTGCGGCTCTAGCCCCGCGTGCAGTGAAGGCCGCGCGCTATTAGCGCGCGGGCCGAGCGGAACGTGGGGTTAGGGAAACGGGTAAAAAAACAGAGCTGCGGCAGCAGCGAAACCCATTTGTGTTTGACATAATTGTGGTGCGCGTAGCGCACAACCCGGTGGCAGCGTGGGAGTTTATGATGTCGGAATTTATTGATTGTTCCCCTAGTCTTCAATGTCGCTCCGCGACATGAAGACCAGGGGAACAATCAATACTATGAGCACAAAATCCAACTGGATTTTGCGCTCATAGGTAAAATATTGACAATAAAATAATTACGTGAAACAATGAAATAAAACAATATAAGGAGGGCTTATGAGCCTAATGCCAAATATACATACAGAAACAACCAGGTTATTAAACGCTTATGAAACCATATTGAATGTGTGTCATGTCACTAATGAGCGACGAACACAACTCAATACCCTTAGTGAAGCAGATAGACTGCATAACAGCACGATTACGTCGATTGCACACAGCATTCTGATTGCAAAACCCGAAAATAGAGAGATATTAGAAGTAACTGAACACCAAGGTGGCAGCGTGAATCATGCGGCCTTAGACACCATTCGAAGAGCGTTTTCACAGCTACAACTACATCCCAATGAACTGCAGCGACTCTCGTTGCCAGAGCTCCAACAATTGTGTAATTTGCTTGCCATTGTGAATGAGATTATTGGTGGAAGAGACACTCAAATTGTCTGCGAGCCACTCACCCGAGAAATTGCTCGCCGCATACCTCCAAGAACTCAAGTGGAGGCAAGAATCGGGGTATCAGCTACGGTAGAGCTGGCAACGGCAGCTGTTGCCTCTGCGACTTCATTACTAGAAGGTACGCAGGTGCAATTAGCTGCTCTTCGAGCATTGAAGCCAACCCCCATCCTTCCTCACTACGATCCCTTTCATCGCTCCTCAATAAATTACACCATAGATTATAGCGCCGCTATAACAGCGACAACTGCAGCTGCTATTGAAAACCATACAAGAGCGGCACAAGAGGCTCAAAGGAGAGCGCAGCAAGCTGCTGATACTATTGTTACTAATGCGCTGCGTCTCCCTTCTTCTTCTGAACCTACTGATCGAAGTAGCCTTCTCCAAGGCATAGCTGAAGTGGGACAAACGTATGCTGCTGCACAAGAAGCGTATCAAGCAGCAGAGCGCGCTTTTACTCAAGCTCCCATATTGCCTAAAGATATTCCCCGTACAGTGCAATTAATCAACTCACTTAAAATTGCAGCTGAAGTAGAGCGTCAGGCTCTTGAATCAGCACGACGTATAGGCGATGCATTAGCGGCAAAAGTAGCAGCGATTATGAATGCAAAAACAGAGGTGAGCCGCCTTCTTGACATCGTATGCAATAATGCAACAGCTGAAGCAGAGAGAGCACATGCTCTCAACCAGTTATCAAGTGCCCTTTCTGTCTTAGAAGAGCTGAGTGAAGAAAGAGAAACGCTAGGAAGAGCTCCTCATGCTCAGAGCATTGAAGAGCTGCAGCTTGAGGCTCGACAAACGTATAATAATGCTATCGCCCAGCATCAAGATGTACACTCGTTAGCAGTACACTTAGATACCTCGCTTTTTGATTACCGCAATGCGGCGGCTGCACATGTAGATGCAGCACACGTTGCTGCTCAGGCCGCGAAAGATGCCGTTATCAGGGCAGTGCTCAGTGTGGCACTTGTTGTATAAAATAACGTCATGTGTAATTTTCCTAACGGAAAATAGCACATGACGCAAGTATTAGGGATGAGGCGTTATAGCAAGTATCGTGATCTGATTTTTTCCTGGTCCATAATGCCAAAAAATACGCCAAGCGCAAGGCGTATTGTTTTGAACATACGCTTCAAAGACCTCTTCTCCATTCAGTCCTCGCAAACTATCATACTTGTGTGTACGTAACGATGGATGTCGGATATTTATTTCCATGTAGCTGAATGCCTTTCTTACAGCTTTTAGAAGGGCTTTTTTATCATTTGCGTTCTCAAGAGCAGTTAATTGAGCATCTGCGTTGATAGTGAATTTTATTTCAAATTTCATCGTTGGCATATTGTGCAAAAGAACCCCTATCAACAAGCTTGCCTAGAGCAGCTTCCTTCAATCCTTTTTTCACCGATTGTAAAGCTTCTTGATTTTCATACAACCATAATTCGCGAGCTGGAATTGTCACCAAAGGCTCCAAAATAATTTTATCGTCTTTCACATATGCTTTTACCGAATGTATATTGAGATCGGGAAGTAATTTTGTCAAATTGACACGATGCCTTGCATCTAAATTCAAAGTAATTGCCATATTTTTTATCTCCTCTTCTATATCCATCAGTATATCATTTCTGGCACATTGTGTCAATATACCATTGTGTTTTTGTGTCAACAACTTCGACTGTACCAATCGGCTTAATAAATTTCGTTGCAAAAAAGACAACACCTTTGGTAAAATAATGGAAATAAGGAATATATGAACAACATAAGCTCACAACTACTACTTTCAAAGCAAATGCTTTCAAAAAGCATCGTGGGTGGCTTTTTTTCATTTTTCCGTCACTTTTTTGCCACACATCATTGTGCTGGCAATTTCTCTTTCAATTATCGCCAGTACTGGCGATAATACTTTTTGATCATTTTAAAATCTAATAAGTAATTAATGGTACGATCAGATACTCGTACCTAACACTAATGTGTGCAACCATCAGGAGGTAAAATATGCAACACATACTATCGTGCGCAACTCAGCAAAATACAATAGCTAGAAGTACTCTCATTTCTAGTCTCATTCATTTCTTTGCCATCCTCTTCTTCGGCTTTTATCGCCGCTTCCATCATTATCATCGCCATTTTTGGCGATAATAACATTTTTTAATATTTTTTATAAATACACCATGCATGATTAATAACATGCTTTTGTTTATAAAATAAAAAAATTACTTTAAATCGAATTAAATGTATTGGCACTATGTGCATTCTTTTGCCATGTGCACTTTTCCGCAAGGAAAAGTCGCACATGGCGTGAAATTAGGAGTATACAATGGAAAAACCACAAAACTGGATGGCGCTGTCCTCCATCCAGCTTGGAGGGGCAATATGCCTCCCCGTCATTTTAATAGGCTATGAACTGACAAAAAAAGCAGGCCTTAGTGCCGCGATGAGCGCCATTATTCTTGGCAACATCGTGCTCTTTTGCCTTGCCTATGTCACTGCCAAGATGGCATTTCAGAGCAAAAAGTCAACTGCTGCCAATGCAGAATACTATTTTGGGCCCTCTGGGAAATATATTGCCGCTTGCTTTTTAGCATTTTCTCTCATTTCATGGTTTGCAATTCAAACTCAAGTGATGAGTGGAGACATACAAAAGCTGTTCATTCACTATTTTGGAATCGATATGCCCAATACCATGGTGAGCGTGGGATTATCGCTCCTCATGTGCAGCACGGCTGTCTTTGGTGTGCGTGGGGTCTCAGTACTTGCAACCCTCACCCTTCCTATGATGCTAGCAACGCTTGCCGCTGCCCTCTATTATGCACAGGCAACAAGCCCACTGTCTGTGTTCGTAGATGGGATTGCCAAAACAGGTGAGGGTTTTTCATCAAAGTGCTTTTCGCTTGTGATAGCGGCATCTATTGCCGCTGTGGTGGACCTGCCAACCTTTTTTCGGCATGCGGCAACTAAACGAGATAGCATGATTGCAACAGTGCTCACCTTTCTCGTTGGCATTCCCGCCGTGGAGCTTATAGGGGTGCTTTTGGGCTTTTGGACAGAAGCAAAAACGCTGCCAGAGGCACTGACCATTATGGATCATCCCCTCTTTGCAGTGTGGGTAAGTATTTTCATCCTGTGTGCTGGATGGACAACCAATAATACGAACCTCTATTCGGCAGCGACGGCAATGCATGTTCTTTGCCCTCGCTTGACGGAAAGGCAGAGTGCGCTGATTACGGCTCTCATGTGCTCCATCCTTTCTGCTATCCCACTGCTTGCCAACCTCTCCCAGATCCTCGACCTTATGGGAATTGGAGTGGCAAGCATGGGCGGCGTGATATTGGTCGCCTTCTTGCGAAAAACACCGCAAGCGGCGTTGTCTCTTTTTAGCCTTATCGCGGGGACTGCAGCGGGTATCGCCAATATGCTCCTGGGGAGCTTCATCTCAGAAGTCGCTATCCTGGATGCTATGCTCGTCGCAGCAGTGACTATGTTGGGCGTATCAAAAAATACCATAAAAACAATAACGGAGGTATATGAAGTGTAGATATATTAATGAACAAGATTTAGATGTTATATCAATCGGATCGATTGTACTTGGCTCGGGAGGTGGTGGTCACCCCGAATATGAATGTATACGAGCCAAAGAATGTATAGCCAAAAATGGCCCTATACCCCTTGTCGATGTCAATGACATTGCCGATGACGCGCTCATCATGCCTGTAGGCTATATGGGAGCGCCTCTTGTCTCGGTGGAAAAACTGACAAGTGGCATGGAGATGACAGCGGTCCTGACAGAATTTGAAAAAGTTTACGGCAGGCGCCCATCCTATGTAGTAGCGGCAGAAATTGGCGGCTCTAACGCCTTTGCACCCTTGTGTGCGGCATCGCAGTATGGCATCCCTGCCCTCGATGCAGACACGATAGGTCGGGCATTTCCGCAGCTTGAGATGTCGGCATGTTCGCTCTTTGGAATATCCCCAAGCCCTGCATTTATTGCTGACAGCATAGGCAGAAGCGGTATCTTGCGTCTTCCTAAGGCGCGTGATGTGGAGGCGTTCTTTCGTGCTCTATGCACCCTTATGGGCTCGGTTGCCTTTGCCTCACTCTATATTATGAATGGAAAAGAGGCAAAACAAGCGCTTATCAAGGGCTCGTACACACGTGCTCAAAAGCTGGGACAGCTTTTTTTGGATGGAAAGCTACAAGAAAATGCAGAGATATGTTTTGTGGCATCAGGGGTGATTTCAGATGTCGCACACACCATTCAAGATGGCTTTTTGCGAGGATCGTTTACTGTGACAGGCGCCTCTTCATACACCATTTCGTATCAAAATGAATACCTCATCGTGTATGAGGATACCACTCCCATCATCATGACCCCAGATATTATTGCTGTGGTCGATGCTGAAACGGGATTGCCACTCAGTATTGAACAAATATCGTTTGGACTCTCAGTGCATATTGTAGCAATTGATAGCCCCCCCATTTGGAAAACAGAGGCAGGGCTTGCCCTTGTAGGGCCTGAAAAATTTGGAGTAAAAATATGATTATAGGTATTGATATTGGTGGAACAAACACCGACCTCGTCTTAGTTGACGAGGATAAAAAAATTATACGGGCTGTGAAAGAGCCCACAACGGCTTCTATTGAAGAGGGTGTTACTGCCGGCATTTTGAAGCTACTCCCAGATGATGGCTGCAATATTACCTCAGTACGCATTGGAACCACACATGCGACGAATGCTATTGTACAAGAAAAAGGGCTCCTGCGTGTAGGGGTGCTTCGAATTGCGGGACAAAATCCCGATATCGCCCCAGGCGCTACATGGCCAGTAGAGCTCAGAAAAAAAGTAATTGTAGGCTGTGAGACCATTGCCGGAGGCTATGAATGCACAGGCGTGCCCATCACGCCATTTTGCCCACAGCATGCTTTGAGCGCAATTGCTAAGCTCAAAGATATGGGAGCTCAGGCCTTGAGTATTATTGGCGTCTTTGCTCCTATGAAAGCTGATCAAGAGCGCATGGTACAAGAGATATGCCAAGATTTGTTCTATGATTTGCCATTGAGCATTTCGTCGGACATAGGGGGCCTGAGCTTTCTCGAAAGGGAAAATGCGACCATATTGAACTCGGCACTCAAACAGGTGATACGCACGGGATTTCAAAAGCTTGAAACGGCGCTTAAGAGGCTTGGAATCAGCGCTCCCCTTTCCATGATTCATAATGATGGCAGCATCATGGACATGCGAGAAGCGCTTGAATTTCCTATCTTCACGGTTGCTTGCGGGCAGACAAATTCTTTTCGAGGCGCTGCTACCTTGGCGAGTATGCAAAAGGGGGCTGTGATCGATATTGGGGGCACCTCGTCAGATATTGGGCTGGTTATTGATGGCTTTGCCAAGCGATCAACGAAAGCCGTATGTCTTGGCGGTGTGAAGCTGCAGCTGCCCATGCCAGATACTCTGTCACTTGCCCTTGGAGGCGGTAGCATTGTCAAGGAAGGCAAGGTAGGCCCCGAGAGTGTTGCCAGGCTTTTACGAACCAAAGCTAGCTGCTTTGGTGGTGATACAGTAACGCTTACCGATGTGGCGCTACGGCTTGGTATTATGGAGATTGAAGAGGCACGCACTCATGGGATTCCCCTCACAGCAGAGGATGCTCAGGGGATTATGCAACAGGTTGACGCTGCCCTGCAACGGGCATTTTCCCGCATTGCAGCCAAGCATCCTGACATCCCTATCATTGCCGTAGGCGGTGGCGCTCCCCTTCTCTTCGGCACAAAGATTGACTGCCATATCCCTGCTCACTTTGATGTTGCCAATGCCTATGGAGCAGCTCTTGCAGAGGTCTCAGCACGTGCTGACGCGGTTGTCTCGCTCAGTGACAAAGAAAAAATATTTGCCGAGATGAAGACAGCGGCCATCCAGCAGGCAATTGAGAGAGGTGCCAAAAAAGAGAGCGTGCGCATTGTGCATATGGAAGTCATCCCGTACGGCTATTCACAAGATGCGCTTGCACGCGTTATCGTGACGGCATCGGGGTGAGGTAATAGGGAGATTAGAGAGAAAACGGAATTTATTGATTGTTCCCCTGGTCTTCAATGTCGCTTCGCGGCATGAAGACCGGGGTATTGAATACGGATCGCGGCATGAAGACCGGGATATTGAATA
>Ga0207126_1089_pt1 | contig 18852 bp, 13 predicted proteins | sample Alteio_BWMinHeat_20_FD_153586 | JGI IMG/M metagenome (GOLD analysis project Ga0207126, IMG submission 153586) | Enriched cells from forest soil in Barre Woods Harvard Forest LTER site, Petersham, Massachusetts, United States -... | ecosystem: Environmental > Terrestrial > Soil > Temperate forest >...
GGTCCTTGCAGTCGGCGATGTCACCGGCTCCGACAAGGATGGCTGCTTGATCCATGGGCACCGTGGCCGAGGAGGAAATGCCGTTCCCAGGAGCGGACGCCACTAACGCCGCTGCCGCTGCCACCATCACGCCAGCCAAAGAGGGCTTTTGCATGTCAAACCTCTCGATTCCGGAACTACAGCTAGGATGCTCGCCAGAGTACCCCCCTCTTTTTTGTAAGTGTTGCATCTAAAGTACTTAAGTATTGTGTAACTCCTTTGTTTGCAACACATACGAGCGTGGCTGGGAAGTGTTGCATCTAAGGGACTTAGGAAGTCAACACAACCACGGAAACAGAATTTATTTTCTTGCGTAAAGCCGGAAACCCGGGCTCGAGGTACCTTGCGTGGCGACGACGAGACGGACAGAAAAGCGGCAGCAAGCTGCCGTACTCCAAAGGATCTCGCAGAATTCCCTGAAGAAGATTGTAGCACACCAATATAGGTGTCAACGGCGATTTTGATTCGCCACCGCAGGAAACCTATCACAGGTTAGAGATTCCCGCGGGGCGCGACCGGAAATTCGATCGCGCCCTGCAGGTTGGGGTGGCCGATAAAGCCTGATGTGGAGGTCGCCGTTGCGCCACGCACAGTTCTGCTACTCGCCGGAGGACGTCCAGCGCATGCCGAAAGAAACAGTGGGCTTATAGAATTCGCGCTGGATGGGATAGACGCCGCTGCCCTGGTAGAAGCCGAAGACCTCGTTACTGAGGTTCAGGCCGGAAGCCTCGAATCGGAGACCCTTGCCGATTCGGTAGCTGCCTTGAATGTCATATTGAGTGTGCGCGTAGAAGTAGACGTCGCCGGTCGGACCATGAATACCAAGGATGGGATCCCTGTCGGTCGCCGCGTCCGTGTGGGTGTAGTTGTAGAACTGGATGTTGGCGTCATTGTGGCTAACGGCGAAACGAACCGAAAGCCGTCCTTTGTCATAGGTCGGGCTGATGTTCCAGGTGTTGGGAGCCTGGCGCGGCAAATCCGGGTGATCGAGCCGTCCCTCTCCCCCAGGAGTTGCGGGGGAGAAGAAAGCCGGAAAAGACACGGCTGACTGGGTGTAGCTATAGTTCGCAGAGATGCCGAATCCGTTTAGAAATCTCGGGAGGAACGAGAAGCGCTGTTCCCAGGAGACTTCGATGCCCTGGATATGAGCGTTGGGGCCACTGATGGACTGCAAGAGCCTAAATCCGGCGTTGGGGTCAGTTGGACCGAGCAGGCTGGAAGTACCGTAGATGGGATTGGACAACTGCTTGTAGAAATATCCGCCCTGAATAATGCCGAGAGGCTGGAAGAAGTGTTCGACCAAGACGTCGTAATTGTTGGCCTTGGTCGGCTTCAGGTTGGCGTTGCCTTGGGTTACGGTCTTGGGGCTGGCATTGGGATCAACGATGGTGGTGGGGACCAGGTCGCCGATGTTGGGGCGGGCGATGCCCTGGCTGTAGTTCAGGCGCAGGTTGGTGTTCTTCTCGAGTTGATACTGCGCTTGCACGCTGGGCAAGGCGTTGAAGTAGCCAGAGCTCCGCAGGGGCGCTCTTGTCACCGTGGGCGGCAAGGGGTGGCCCTGACTATCAACATTTGTGGTCACAATATTCGTAATAAAGTCCGTGCCGGTGCCGTCAAAGCGCACGCCGGTCTGCAGGCGCAACTTGCCAAAGGAGATCACGTTCTGCAAGTAGCCGGCATAGATGCGTTCATTGGCGTCAAAGAAGGCGCCCGCAGAACGGCGGAGACTTGTAGGTAAATCCTTCGTGAACTGGGCCGGATTGCCAACGACGGCTTGAGTAATTAGATTATAGTTGGAGGTTGGCCCATACGAGAGCGAGCCGATCCGGAAAAAGTTGTCGTAATAGGTGGGATTTGTATAGTTGCCCACGACGGAACTAAGAGCGATGGTGCTGTTGCCGCTCGCGTCCGAAGCCTTGAGAATATTGTCGTTTTCGTTTTGAGTGGAGTGCGAGTTCCGTACCTTGATTCCGATCTCGAAGGTTCCGAGATGTGAGTGCGCGCTATAGCGCCGCGCCGCGGATGCCGCGCCCTGGAAGTTGAGCTGCTGGGCGATATAGCTCGTAAACGAACTGTTCGTTATGAGGTACTGCGTCGGATCATAAAGATTGGTGTTATCGAGCGCAAAAAGTTTCGGCCGATGCGGATCCTTCTGGTTCACGGCGACGTCGGCGCCGGGGGACAACAGATTTCCGTTGTTGTCATAACTCGCTGCCGCTCCGTTAAAGTTGGTGGTCGCAAAATCCTGGCCGCCGATGTTATGTGAACGGGAGGCCGCGAATTCGTAGGTGATCAAAGTGGCCGAAAGATCGTGTCTTGCGCCCGTCAGAAAGCTATAGACTTGCTGATCGGGCCGGCGGACGTAGTGACGGTAGTTGTAAGAACCGGGCGAACAGGGATTACTGCCCGGGCTGGCGACATCAGCTGCCTTGTTGACGGTAGCGCAGTCCTGCGCGTTATCGAAGGTGATCTGCGAGCCGTCCGCAGAGACAGACTTAATCGTGTTGCCCACGTTTGGCGTGAATACCCAGGTTTCGCCGAAATCGTGGAAGTCGGAATAGAGACCCTTGGCGTAGACGCTGGTCCCCGGCTTGATGTTGTAGTCGATACCTGTTGAAAAGCCGTAGCGCTTCCGGTAGTAGTTGTAGGAACGACGGTCCTCAGTGCCGGCAAACGCCACATTGCGGCCCGTGACCGGGTCAACTCCAGTCGACTGCCCCGGTTCAAGGTCGTCGATGCCGCGGTTGGTCTGGTCGAAGGTGCCGTTCAGCAAGAAGCCGAATTTCTTGCTGACGCCAAAGCGCTTGCCAAAGGTTCCGCTAAAGCCGCCGCGCCCGTAGCCGTTTTGGATGGGATTGTATCCGCCCGTTCCTCCGAGCGCATAGAACGGCCTTTCCCCAGGCGTCCGGGTAACCAGATTGACAGTGCCGCCGACGCCGTCGGCGTCCTGGCTGGCGGAGAGCGTCTTGAACACTTCGATGCGCTCGACCAAATCGGCGGGAACGGCGTCCAGCTTGATGTTGCGAACGACACCCTCGGGAGAAGGCAGGTTCACGCCGTTGACGGTGACGCTGCTGAGACGCGGTTCCGTGCCGCGGATCTGAACGTATTTGCCTTCGCCTTCGTCGCGCTCGAGGGAAACGCTGGGAACGCGACCGACGGCGTCGGCGATATTGGTGTTGGGAAGGCTGTTGATGACTCGCTCGGGGAGTACTTGCACGATGTTATCCGAAAGACGCTCGATGTTGATGGCCTCCGCTTCGCCTTGCAACCGTTCCGCGGTGACAATCACTTGATCGTTTTGCGAGGCAACCTGTAACACGGCGTTAACATTGATTTCCTTCCCGGCCTCAACGGTTACTGGCGTGTTCGAGACGGCCAAACCGACGTAGGAAACGCTAAGGGTATAATCGCCTGCAGGGACGTCCGTGATCCTGAATTGTCCCTGGTCGTCTGTAACCACCTTTCTTCCCAGAGGCAGAACTTCGACAAGCGCGCTTTGCAGGGCGGAATTGCCTGAATCCTTTACAGTTCCACTCACAGTGCCCTTGCCAGACTGCGCAAACAGCGGCGCATTCAGAAACAGCCAGCAAACAACAGCGACCAGGAAAGCTACACGAATTCGCATGAATACTCCTTCGATTTGAAATTCGAACCACGGCGCGTTGCGGGGCGAGAGATTCGAACGGTCTACGTTCCCTAAAAGGGCTTAAGCATTCGAATTCCTGGGCACACCCCGAATGATTCTGGGGAGGAGTAAACGCGAGACTTGTGACAGCGAGATAACGGAAAAATGATAAGAATGTGAATGAAAGAAGCTTCCTGTTCATATTCGCAGGCGAGCCAGCAACAGTAAGTGGGGGAATTATTCTTGCGCGGCAGTTTTGGGCTGTAGATAGAAGTGGATGGCGGGAGTGAAAACGAGCGAAAGGACCATGGAGCTGAGGATGCCGCCCACGACGGCAATAGCGAGAGGCTTGAGCATGGCGGAACCGGCACCGATACCGAATGCCAGAGGAAGCATGCCGGCGACAGTGGCAAGAGCGGTCATGGCGATGGGGCGCAGCCGGCGGCGGCCGGCCTGGATCATGGCTTCTTCAGCTGAGAAGCCGAGTTCGCGGAAGCGATGTTCGGCGTCGAGGAGGAGAATGCCGTTTTTTGCGACGATGCCGATGACCATGATCATACCCATGCGTGAAGCGACATTGAAGGAGGTGTTGGTGATCAGCAGAGCGAGAAAACCTCCGAAGCTGGAGAGCAGCGCGGACGCAAGAATGGCCGTGGGAGCGGAGAAAGTACGGAATTCGAAGAGCAGCACGGCAAACAGGAGCAGCAGAGCCAAGAATAATACCACCAACATGTCGCTGGACGATTTCTGTTCTTCGGCATACAGGCCGCCATATTCAATACGGATGGACGAAGGCAAATGCAAATTGTTCACGGTTTTCTGTACGGCAGCGATGCCCGTGCCGAGGTCCACGCCTTCGAAGCGCCCCGTGACTTGCACGAGGCGCTGCAAATTCTCGCGACGGATTTCCGTCTGTCCAGGGTCCATGGTGAGGGTCGCCAATGAGCCAAGCGTGGCGGTGCGACCGGTGGAGCTGGTGAGCAGAGCGTTACTCATGCTGTCGAGCGAAGAGCGGTTTTGTTCCGGAAAGCGAACGCGAACGGTGTAGGAACGGTCATTCAGAATCACGGGTGTTGCGGCAGGCTCGCCTTCCAGAACGGCAGCGGCGTTGACGGCGACTTCTTCGGGAGTGAAACCAGCCCGCGCGGCGATCGTGGGATTCACCTGATAGGTGACCGCCGGGCCGCTGATGGTATTTTCGACTCCGTTGAGAACGTCCACGACTGGGTGCGGGTTCCCGCCGATCTTGATTTTGTCGAGGGCATCGGCGACACGCGGCGCGGTGTCATTCAGGAATTTGCCGTCCTGCGCAAAAAGCTTGATGACGACGGGCTCGGGCGCGCTGGTCAAATCGCCGATCATATCCTGAAGGAGCTGAACGAACTCAATTTTCGTGCCAGGTTCGGTGGACTCAATCTCGCTTCTGAGATCGGCGATGATATCGTCAATGGCGCGCTTGCGATCTTTCTTCAACCTGACGGTGAAATCTCCGTTGTTCGCTTCGGTGACAGCGGCAAGGCCGAGTTGCAGGCCGGTGCGGCGGGAGGTGTTCTCGACTTCGGGTGTGGACTTCAGAATTTCCTCAATATGCTGGAGGATGCGGTTGGATTCGCCGAGCGAGCTGCCGGGCGGCGTGAAGTAGTCCAGAATGAACCCGCCTTCGTCCATGGCGGGGAGAAAGTCCGTGCCTAGAAAGCTGTAGCACAAGATGGAAAGAGCGATGACCAAGACGGAGCTTGCGACCAGCACCCAAGGACGTTTGACTAGCGCTTTCATGGTTCGCGCATAAAACTCCACGATGCGTCCGAAAACACCGGAGAGATGCTTTTCTTCGGCAGCGAGAAGAGCAGCGGCATCCGGACCGCCTGCGGACGATGGTGCTGAAACTTCTTCAGTATCTTTTCGGCGCACGAAGTAAAGACTCAGCGTCGGAGTCCAGGTCAAAGCCAAAAGAAGCGAAGTAAACAAAGAAACGGTCATGGTGACGGCGAGGGCGCGGAAGAAAGTCCCGGTCACACCGGTGATGGAAATCAACGGAAGAAAGACGACAATCGGTGTGATCGTCGAGCCGATGAGAGGAATCGTCAATTCGCGCAGGGCGCTTTGAATGGCCTGGAAACGGCTTTGCCCAGCATCCCGATGCAAAACAATATTTTCGAGGACGACGATGGCGTCGTCGATGACCAAACCGACGGCGGCGGCGAGGCCGCCCAGAGTCATCAGATTGAAGCTTTGATTGGTCATTTTCAAGACGATAAAGGTGACGAGCAGGGTTACGGGTATAACCAGTCCCGCCACCAGGGAAGTTCCCCAATCACGCAGGAACAACACGAGGATGATTGAGGAGAGCAAGATTCCAATGAGGACCGCGTCGCGCACGCTGGCGATGGAGTCGTGAACGATTGTGGATTGATCATAAAAGGGGTCGAGATGAACTCCGGGAGGCAAAGTGGGAGTGAGTTGCTGGATGAGCGCGTGCACTTCGTTTGCTACGTCGAGGGTGTTGCTTTCGGGCTGGCGATCCACGTTGAGAAGCACGGCGGGTTTGCCATTGGCGGTCACCATCGTATAGACCGGGGCGACGGACGGAGCGATTTTCGCGATGTCGCCCAAGCGAATGGGAATACCCGCTGGGGAACTCTTGACAACAATTTGTCCGATCTGTTCTGGAGTGCGCACCTGCCCGCTGATGAGACCCAATACGAGCTGATGACCGTGCTCGATCAAGCCAGGTGAATCGATGAGGTTGGTGCGTTTAATGGCGTCCAGAATGTCTGGAACTGTGATCCCAGCGGCAAGAAGGCGCGCGGGATCGGGCGTCACTTGAAATTCGGGAACGCGGCCGCCTTGTATGATGACGGTCGCGACGCCATCCAGGCGGTTGAGGCGCGGCTTAAGGTCGTAGGTAGCAATTTCCCAGAGCTTGCTGGGCGGCAGCGTGTCGGACGTCAGGCTGTAGCCAATGATGGGGAAGATCGCGAAGGTCAGCCGATGTGTTTCCACCTTTGCGGTAGAGGGAAGATCCGCCTGCAAGCGGGCAACGACCGCGTCCACACGTTGCAGCGTCAAAATCATATCGGACTTCCAGTCGAAAAACAGATCGACTTCGGCGGAACCGCGGCTGGTTATGGACGTAACCTTCTGAAGGCCCGGCACGCTGTTCACCGCTTCTTCGATCGGACGGGTGATGGTGACCAACATCTGGTCGATGGGCATAACGCCGTTGTCCACACCAACGACGATGCGCGGGAAATCCGTGCTCGGAAAAACTGAGATCGGGATGGAAAGAGCGAGGTAGCCACCCACAAGCGCCAGGCTGATTGTCAGGAACAATACGGGGCGTGAGAGCCGATGGAACCACGGCGTGGACGGATTACTCTGCTTTCCTTGGGAACTCGCGCCGCTGGCGATGGAGGCAGAATCCATGCGCAGTTATTCCTTGCCTTTCACAGGAGTTTTCTTTGCGGGCGCTGCTTTTTCTTTGACTTTGACGGGTTTCTTAGCATCCTCGGCTTTAGCGTCCTTTTCGCTTATCCCTGTGTCTTTCCCGTCTTTGCCGGCCGCATCTTTTTCATCAGCGGCGGGCTTTTCCATTTTGATCTGTGCGCCGTCGGGAACCGCGTAGCCGCCCGTGGTTATGACCAGATCTCCGGGATTGATGCCGCCAGCGATTTGCGTGAGGTCTGAGTTGTGAATGCCCAGCTGAACCGTCTTTTGATGTGCCTTTTCATCCGATCCGGCGAGGAGAACGTAATCGGCTCCCTCGGAGTTTTTGAACACGGCGGAGGCGGGAACTACAATCGCGTCCTTCACCGTTTTCGCGGTCATGGAAAGTTCCACGGTCATGCCGGGTTTCAGCGCGGGGTCTGACTTGGACGCTTCGACCCAAACTTCAATCGTGGTGCTGCCGGGATCGAGAGCGGGGCTGACCAAGCTGACGCGGCCCTTAATGGGTTCGTCGAGACCGGGAATTTTCAGTTCGGCGGGATTGCCCGGTTTCAGAACGGCGGCTTCGGATTGCGGGATGTGCGCCTTGGCGATGAGCCTGAACGTGTTCATTACTGTGAGCAAGGGTTGATTGGCGGTGGCGACATCGCCTTCGTAGAGGGGGCGATCGGTGACGACACCGTCGATGGGGCTGGTGATTCTCGAATAGCTGAGCAGCGCCTGGGCGGCGCGCATATGGCCTTCCGCGGACGTGCGCGAGCCTTGGGCGGACCTAAGGGCTTGCCCTTTTCCAAGGCGCTGGAGGTCGGCAAGTTGTCTCTGCGCTTGCTCGTTCTGGCTGCGGGCTTGAAGGAAAGCGACTTCGGCGGCGTCCATGTCCTTCCGGGGAATCGCGCCTTGCTGGAACAATTCCTTGCGGCTCTCGTAGACTTTTTGTTGCGCATCGAAGTTCGATTTTGCGGCGACGGCGTCCAGTTCCGCCTTTTGAATTTGCTGGGGCAGACTGGCGCCAACAGTGGTTGCATAGTTGGCTTCGGCTTGTTCGAAATCACCCTTGCTGGATTCCGCCGCAGCGGACAAGTCCTTGTTTTCCAGCTCGGCAAGCAACTGTCCTTTTCTTACTCGCGCGCCTCGCTGCACATAGAATTTCTTTATGGTCGAGCTGATCTTGGGGGCGACTGTGGCTTGCTCAAGCGGGTAGACTACTGCTTGTGCGGAAATTATCTGTGAAATAGGGGCGCGCTGGGCAGGCGTGGCCTGCACGGAGACTACGGGCTCTTTTTCTTTTTCGGCCTTGCTGCAGCCGCCCGCGATGCAAAACATCGCGGCCAACGCGCAGAAAGGCGTTATCGATTGGCGAAAAAACATCAAAGAAATGTTCATTGTCGGCTTCATGGAGTCGTGAGAACCCCCGTCAGGGTTTGTAAATTGGCCAGGGCGACGCGATAACGTACGGCTCCATCTTGATAGGTTGCGTTGGCTTGCGCGAAGGTGGTTTGCGCGTCCACGACTTCCAAGACGGTGGCTTCGCCGCCTCTATACCGAAGCGTCGTGAGATGCAGGCTCTCGGCGGAGAGTTCGGCTGAACGGCTGAGGCCGCTGAGTTCGTTGAGAGCCGTGTCCGCCTCGGCGTAGAGAGATTTTATCTCGGCGAGGAGCTTGCGCTGCGCGAGGGAGAGTTCGCGTTGGGCCTGGGTCCGCCGCAATTCGGCCTGCTTGATGCGACTTTGCGTGGCGCCCCAGTTCCAGATGGGAATATTCACTGTGGCGAGAGCCGAAGTTCCAAGATTTGAAAAGCCGTTCTCGTTGTTCACTGCAAAGCGCGTGGCATCAATCCCATAGAAATAATCGAAGTTGAGCGAAGGCAGATATCCCGCGCGAGCTCCGGTCACTTCGTGGCCGGTTTGTTGCACCAAGGCCAGCGCGGCGCGGAGATCGGGATTGTCCCGTGCGGCACGCTGCTGCACTTCCGCGAGAGTTGGCAATGGGACAGTCGCGTGAAGGTCTTCGACAAGCTCAAAGTTGTCGTTGAAGTCGGGAAAAATCAGCACTGCAAAATCGAGCCGCGCGTTCAGGAGTCCGAGTTGGGCTTCAAGCAGTTGCCGGCGGCGTTCCTGCATCTGCAACTCGGCTTTGATGACATCGGAATGGGCGACTTCCCCGCCCTTTTCGAGATCTTGCGTCAATTTCAGGAAACGGTCGCCCTCATCGCTGCTTTTCCTTGCGGCTTCCAGCTTAAGCTGCGCGGCCGCGACGCCGTAATAGCGTTGCACAACCGTGACCACCAGTCCACGCGAAGCAATCTCCGCACGAGCCTTTGCGAGAGCAGACGCCGCTGACGCACGGCGGAAAGCTGAAATCGATTGGAGATCGATAGATTCATGTACGTTGGCCTGGCTGATGTACTCGTGAACGGCGTTGTTGGCGATATACCTCACGGGAGTACCCGGGCCGTTGCTCTGCGTATAAAGCGCCTGATTGTTGTAGGTGACGCTGGGGAGCAGCGCGGCAGCGGCCTGATAGCGATCCTGGCGCGCAATCGCGGCGTCGGTCTGAGCGGCTTGAAATTGGGTGCTGTTCTTCCTGGCTCGCGCAATTGCATCTTCCAGAGTCAGGCGGACGGATGGTGTCGCCGCAGGCGCCGCCTGCTGCGCATCCTTCGTGGATGAGGCGCCCGCGGGAGCTGGTGTCTCCTGCGCCGCTGCAATCTCTGCGCAGGAGAGCAGGAAGGCAGCAACCGAGGCCCACGATAGAACGATGATGCAACGCGATTTCATAAGATCTCGACTCCTGGGCCGGGCGAAAGCAAGCGCACGGCAGGAAAAATTTAGCCTAACAAACGAAGCTAAACGCAAGATTAACCGCCAGCTGCAGAGGGAAACGGCCCCGTGGGGAGATAGGCCGTAAAGGTGCTTCCGACCGAGTCCGAGCGCGTCAGCTCCAGACGGCCGTGGTGCGCCTCCGCAATCCAGCGAGAAATGGATAAGCCGAGGCCGGCACCGCCGCCGTCGTTTTCGGCGCGGGAACGGGCCTTGTCGGCGCGAAAAAAACGTTCGAAAATGCGCGGCTGCAGCTCGACAGGGATTCCGCCTCCGGTATCCGTAATGGTCAAGACATATTCGTCTCCTACACGGTTGCAAGCCACGGTGACTCGCCCCCCCTCAGGAGTGTACTTAATCGCGTTATCCAGGAGGTTGAGAATCATGCGGCGGAGGAGGGATTCGTCGGCGTGGATGGGAGATTCGGACGATTCCTCAAGATTCAGCGAGATTTTTTTTGCCAGCGCTAGCGTTCGGGCTGAATGCACACATTCGCCGACGAGTTCGTCGAGATAGAAATCGCGCGGTTGGAGAGGATACTGGCCGGCGTCCGCTCGCGTGAGCGTGAAAAGATCCTCCACGATATGCGTGAGCCGCGCGGCCTCCTGGTGAAGCACCTCCAGCGATTCGCGGTACTCCTCCAGCGAACGCGCCTGGTGCGAGAGAGCGACTTCCGCTTCGCCGCGCAGAATCGCAACGGGTGTACGCAATTCGTGCGACGCATCGGCCATAAAGCGTTGCTGGCGTTCGAATGATTGGCTGAGACGGTCGAGCAGACTGTTGAACGACTGCGCGAGATGTCCAAGCTCATCCCTGTCATTCTGCACCGCTAGCCGCTCGTGCAGATTGGCAGCGCCTATGCGCCCAGCCTGGCTACTCATGGCCACGACGGGAGCAAGGCTCTTGCGCGCGAGAAAGTACCCGCCCACGCTGGCAAGCACGATAGCGATGGGGATGACCCAGGCAAACGTTTCGGTGACTTCTTCGAGCATCTCCTGCTGCACGTGAAGCGACTGTAGGATCACGAGCGTGTATGTCTTTCCCGAGGATGAAAAGCGTCGTGCAAAAGCCCTGTAACCATCCTCGCCACCTTTGACTTTGCCGAATAGCCGATCGGTGCGAGAAGAGGCATCGAGAAAACTCTGAAACGAAGGCGACGACAAAGGCCCGCCAACAGAGGAACCGTTCGCCGCCGCTGCGGGCGGAACGTCCTGAGAGCTGACAACCATATTCCCCGTGTCGTCGAAAATCGCGAAAACATGATCGCGAAAGCGATGTTCGTTGATGGCCACCCGCCCCGCCTGTTTCAGCGAGTCAGGCCCGCTTTGATCTTTCGCTTCCGCGTTGAGAGTGGTCAGAAAAGCTTCGGAGAGTTCGGAGAGATTCACGTCGGTGCGCTGGAGTGTGCTGCGCCAAAAAATAGAGTAAGTAATCAGGGCGAGAACGATTAGAACGAGCGCCAATACCGCGGTGTACCAGAGCGTGAGGCGGACGCGGACGGAATCAAGCATGGCTCTTCCGGGCAGAAGAAGCCGGCTTGGCGCGAGCCCGCGGCGAAGCGTTTTCGTCGCCCTCGTCCGCGACGTCTGAATCGCTCAGCGGGCCAAACAAATAGCCGGCGCCGCGGCGCGTATGGAGCAAAGGCTTGTTGGAATCGGCGTCGATTTTCCGGCGCACGCGATTTACGTACACTTCGATCAGGTTCGAAAAGGGATCGAAGGTCTCATCCCACACGTGCTCGGCAATTTCCGCGCGCCCAACAACACGGCCGGCGTTGCGCGCGAGATATTCGAGCAGAGCATACTCCTTGGCGGTGAGCGTCACGTTCCGGCCCGCTCGCGAGACAGTCTGAGCACCGGAATCGAGGACCAAATCTGCGACGGCAATTTTGGCCGGGCGGAGTTCACCGGAACGGCGCAGCAAGGCGCGGAGGCGCGCGAGCAGCTCACGAAATTCGAACGGCTTGGTGAGGTAATCGTCGGCGCCGTGATCGAGACCGGTGATGCGGTCCTCGACGGCATCGCGCGCGGTCAACATCAGAATGGGCATGCGCTGGCCGGCTTTTCGCAGCTCGCGGCAAACTTCAAAACCGTTGCGGCCCGGAATCATCACATCGAGGATCACCAGGTCGTAGGTATTGATCGCCGCCTGATACAAGGCGTCGTCGCCGGTATTTGAAACGTCGACGGCGTAGGCCTGTTCGCGCAATCCTTTGGCCACGAATCGCGCGATGCGCGTATCATCTTCGACAAGCAACAGCCGCATGCGATCATCATACGGCAGGTGCGAGGGAAAGTGAGAGCCTTGCCGGCGCCGCGGGAGTCAAGTCCGCCGTCAGACCATCTGCAAGGCTTGCACCGGAGAGGGCCGTACAAGCATCAAAAAAGATATGAAGTTTAAGAAGGTTGAACCCGAACAATTTGATTGCACGAAAACCGCGATGAGGCCCTTCGGCTGCATGGAGCTGTGGGCCGGCAATGAAAGAGCGCACCGCTCGCTGGAGCTGGCAGGTTTGGAAAGCGACGTCATCGCCATGCCCGCCGGAGGCGACAAAGGCGGCGATCTTTCCGCGGTATTTTCCTGCAGCGACAGTGTCGCCCGCGTAGTTCTCGCGGATTGCGTCGGCCACGGATATACGGCAGCTGGTGTCGCCCGCCACATCCACCGTTTATTGCACAAATTCCAAGACATTCGAGACACGGCGGGTTTGCTGAGTGCGCTGAATGATGCGTTCACGCTTTCGAATGAAACATCGGACGGCCCGCTGCGGCTGACGACGGTGGTGACGGGAACCTTCGATGGCGTGAGCGGCGAATTTAATTTTGCTTATGCGGCGCACCCGCGAATGTTTCTCTGGCGCGAGCGCGAGAGGCGATTCCTGGAGCTGGGAGAAGGGCTGGAGGGACTCCCGCTGGGATACATCACGGGCGAAATCTACAATCAACAAAGCGTCCGGCTGAATCACGGTGACATGATTCTGGCGTTCTCCGATGGTGCAACCGAAGTGCGCTCTCCTTCTGGGGAGCAACTCACTTCCAAAGGCTTTCTGGGACTTGCTGAAAAAACGATGCGGGGATTGCCTCAGCCATTGGTGCTCCAGGATTTTTCGCGCGCGCTTCTCGATGGCGTCCATCTCCACAGCGGCAAGTCAGGCGACTTGGAAGACGACGTAACGCTGCTCACACTTCGGCGCGTGGCCCAGTAGAGCCACATTCAAAGCAGCATGGCAATTCGCAAAATGGATCGCGCTATTTGGCTGGATGCGACGCGAAATACTGGTCGAGACTTTCCACAACTTCTTTCACGCCGCGCTGAACATTCTTGTCCAAAGCCGCGACAACAGCGGGAACATCTTTTCCGCTCGCTGGTTCATCGTGGGTGTAGTAATGATTCCAAACGGTCGCGCCACTCTTCAAGTCATGCATTTCCAACTCCAGCGTGACTCTCGTTGAGGTTGGGCTCCCGTCGACCTCTTTGAAATCATAAAGGCGCCCGCGAATCGCAAAGTCTCCCGGCATGTTACTGCGCCGTATATGGACGGCGCGGTAGTGGCCCGTTGCGCGTAACTCTCGCAGCAAGATTTCCTGGATCATTTCCGTGGGCGGTTCGGCCCAGCGCTGGAATTCATAGGTGCCCAATTGCTCTGGACCATTTCCGTAGACGATGCGGTCCTCGCGATACAAGTGCGAAGTCATCAGCCCGCCAACGAGCAGCGTCACAGGAACCGCGTCCGCTTTTTCCACGGCACCTGCCTCCGTGGGGACGGTGAGCTGATAGTATTTTGCCGGCCGTGTGGAGGCGCAGCCGCTGAGCAGTCCAACGATCAGCAGAATGGCCGCGATATGGGCTGTTCCGGCTGAGCCACCAGACTGCTCATTGCGCCCCATCGGCAAACTTTCGAGATCTCGCGGTTTCACGCCACGCCGGCGTCGGCTCACTGCCGTTCTCCCGTCTTGTGCTCGCGCGGGTTATTCGCACGAATAAGCGTGTAAGGCCTGGTCTTGATAGTGTTCGTAAATTCCTTGAGGTTCTGGCTGACGTGGCGCAAGTTTTCTAGCAGCTCATCAATGTTCTCGGAGTTGACGTCCAGCATCTGATCCAAGTGCGCGGTCAGATCCGTCACCGTCGCAAGCGATCGCCGCAAATCGATCACAGCCTGGCGAACGTCGGCGCGATTTTCTCCGATCAAAGAATCGACATGATTCAACGTTTCATTGGCCTGCGCCGAAGTCTTGCGCAAATCCTCCAGCAGAGGCTCCAGCTTTTCGGTGGCGGAGCTCAAGTTCTTTACCGTTGTTCTAACGGGGGCACGGTTTTCAGCGATCAATCCGCGAGTTTCGGCAAGGGTCGCCGCCAGATTCGCGCGATTCGAATCGTTCAGCAGGTCGTTGATGCGAGCCAGCGTTACTTGCAAATCGCCCGCGCGGTCATTCAGTGTCTTAAGAAGCTGCTGCGCCTGCGGAGCGATGTCGTTGATTTTTGCCGTGAGCGCATTGAAGTCCACATAGGGGTCAGAGGGGAGGACCGTTCCCGTCGCGGCGAGCGTGGCTCTTTCGCTTCCCGGAACAATTTCCAGATGATTGTCCCCCAGCGGGCTCAAGCTCATGATTTTTACATGAGCATCCGTCTTGACCGGCAATCCGGACTTCACGCTGAACGTAATCTCGATGCGCGAAGGGTCCTTCGGGTCTAGCTGCAATTTCTCGACGCGGCCGACTTTAGGGCCGCCCGCGTAGCGCACCGTCGCTCCGGGTTCCAATCCGCCGGCAAACGGAAAGTAGGCGCGGTATGTTACCGCGGCGCCCGCAAACGCACCAGTGAGAGCAAAAACAGTGGCCACCAGCACGGCGCTAGCCACCAAGACAAACAAACCTACGATCGCTTGTTCACGTTTCGATCCCATAACGCACCTCTCTTCACCGCTCCTTAACGGCCCGGATGGCGGTGTTCTTCCGTCAGCATTTGCAAATAATCCAATTCTTCCGACACGGCCTGTTCGGCAATGCGATCGAGGAACTGCCGCACGCGCGGATGCGTGCTCGAACGCATTTCCTCCGTAGTTCCGATGGCGACCACGTTGCCCTTGTCAATCAGCACCATGCGGTCGGCGATCAGGAAAGCGCTGGCCAGTTCGTGGGTAACCACGATGATGGTCATGTGAAAGGCCTGCTTGAGTTCGAGAATAAGCTGATCGACTCCGGCGGCGATAATCGGATCCAGCCCCGCGGAGGGCTCGTCGAAAAAAAGAATTTCGGGATCCATGGCCAGCGCGCGAGCCACTGCCGCGCGCTTCTTCATGCCGCCGCTCAACTGTGCAGGCATATAATTTTCGAATCCGGACAAACCCACCTGGTCCAGCTTTAAGCGCAAAATAATCTCGATGGTCGAATCTTCCAGTTTGGTGTGCTCGCGCAAAGGCAGGGCCACGTTTTCTCCAACCGTCATCGAACCAAACAGCGCGCCGCCCTGGAACGACATGCCGATTTTCTTTCGGATTTCATCCATTTCATCGGACGAAATCGCCGCGATGTTTTTCCCTTTGAGCCAGATTTCACCGGAACTCGGCCTTTCCAGTCCCACCAGGGTGCGCAGCAGCGTGCTCTTGCCGGAGCCGGATCCGCCCAGAATCACCAGGGTTTCGCCGTGCATCACGTCAAAATTGATGCCGTGGAGAATCTCGCGGTCCCCGTAACTTACGCGAAGATTCCGCAGCGAGATCATCGTCTCCGGTTGCGTCAACGCGTTGTCCATTTGGCCCATGGCGATATTTTCGAAGCTTACCTTTCACTGATGAAGAAAAAGAGCGCCGTAAAGACGAGGTCCACCAGGATTACCAGAAAAATGGAAACCACCACGGCGCGGGTAGTGGAACGACCGACCTGCTCCGCGCCCGCGCCCGTGGACAGGCCTTCATGACAACCCACGGCCGTAATCGTGATCCCAAACATCACGCTCTTGACTAAACCGGTCGTGATGTCGCGGAGAAAGAGCGCGTCCAGGGAAGCCTGAATGTAACGGACCCAGGTGAAATCGGCTTGCGCCACGCCAAAGAGCGCGCCGCCAAGAATTCCCATGGAGTTCGCCCAGATCGTCAGACACGGCAGCATCACCATCATGGCGATAAATTTCGGCGTGACCAGGAAATGCACCGGATCGATGGCCATGGTCTCCAGCGCGTCGATCTCTTCCGTAACCTTCATGGTGCCGATTTCCGCGGCGAACGCCGAACCGGACCGTCCGATGACAACGATCGCGGTGATCAACGGTCCGAGTTCCCGGGTCATGGAAATCGCCACAGCGCTGGCGACGAAGTTCAGGGCGCCGAATTTGCGCAGCTCGTAAGCGCTTTGCAGCGCCAGAATCAGCCCGATAAAAAACGTGATCAGGGAAAGGATGGGCAGGGCCCCGACGCCGGTCTGCATGGCCTGCGAAACGGCGCGCTGCAAGCGGAGCGGTTTGCCCTGGAAGGGAGCGACGAAAGTGAAGTACGCCGCTCGGCCGCCAAGTTGGGCCAGAGCACCCAGGTACGCAAGGCCATCGGTAACCGATCCCCCAATTTGCGTCGTCAGTTCCACAATGCTCTCGTCGGGCTTCCCCGGTTTTGCGTGCGGCAGGCTCAGGGCGCAACGGATTCTGCTTCGTTTTCGTAAATCTCGAAAATTCTCACGAGTTTGGAAAGTTGCAGAACTTCGCGCACTGTCCTGTTCAATCCGAACAAGATGAACCGCGACCCGACATCGCGGGACGCTTTTAGGCCTTCCACGAGCGACGCCACGCCGGAACTGTCGATGTACCTTACGGCGCCCAGGTTGAGCACGACGCGCGGCATCTTCAGTTCGCGAAACTCGTGCAGGAGCGCCTTGCGCAGTTGCGGCGAGGTCGCGAGATCGATGTCTCCGGAAATATCGAAAATGGTGATTTTGTCCAAATGACGGGCGGCAATCTGCAAGTTAGGTTCTCCTCAGGAGCCTTTCTCGGATTTATGCACGTGCAAGAACTTCCGCAACGTAACCTGATTCCTGCCGTTGCTGCGGCTGAATTCTACCGTATCCATGCACTCACGGATAAAGTGCAGGCCGAGGCCTCCAGGCCGGACGTCTTCAAGAGCGCGGCCGCACATCTTCTCCGGATTCACTGTCACGCCGTGATCTTCCAACACGATTTCAAGAGCGTCACCGGACTCGCCGTCATGTGGCCCATGAATCCGGCGGAAGGATGCCTCGATGGGCTGTTCCGCGTCCCCGAGGTAGGCATGGCGAATAATGTTGGTCAGTGCTTCGTCGACGGCAAGAACTACCTCACGGCATTCCGCTTCGGAGAACCCCATCATCGCCGCGAGCTGGCCCAATGCGTTTCGCACGACGCAGAGCATCTCCGGATCGCTGCGCAGTTCCATTTTGAGTAGCAAACTACTCCGGCTCACGTGAGTGCTCTCCTCGGGCTAATAAACTGGATTTCCCGTTTGGTCCCGGCAAGATCGCCCCTGGGGGACTTCCTGACGCAACGTATGTCCAAGATAATACACGGAATCCTACGGTCGGCAACTTGCAAGCTGCCGAGGAAGGTGGGCCTCCCCAAAGACTCGCCAAGCATTAGAATTGAGTCCAGTGCACCTCACGCCCGTAAAGCGGCTGATGATAGCAATGGCGTTCTTTATCGCCATGCTCGTGGCTTTCCCGCTGCACTCCGGCGACTCTGCAATTCCAGCGAAGCTGCAACGCGAAGTGGACAGCGCGATGGGAAAATTGCCCGGAGCTTTCGTCGTTGTGGATGTCACATCTCGTACGATGCTTGCCGTACATGGAATGGATATGGCAAGTCTTCGCCTGGAAGCGCCGGGATCAACATTGAAACCGTTTCTGTTGATGGCGTTACTCGAGACCGGCAAACTCGATCCGACGCAACAATTCATCTGTCGCAGGCCGCTGACAATTGGCTCCGCTCAGTTGGATTGCACGCACCCGGAGGAGGTTAGACAACTGGACGCGGCGGAAGCCATCGCTTATTCCTGTAATTCTTATGTCGCTCAAGTGGCATCCCGCTTGAGCGGGACCGAGCTAGTCGAGCTTTTGAGGCGAGTGGGTTTCGATACGCCATCGGGGCTCGTCGCGCAAGAGGCCCACGGGCAAATCGCTCTGCCGGCCAATCTCGAGGAGCTTCAGCTCGAAGCGCTTGGCTATCGCGGCATCGCCGTCACACCGCTTGAGCTGCTCGAAGCCTACCGGAAGCTGGCGCTGCGCAAACGCCAGAACGACCTCGGCGTTGACGCGCCCGTTTTCAAAGGACTCGAGGGCTCCGTCGCCTTTGGCATGGCGCATGCTGCCTGGGTGGATGGAATGAATGTCGCTGGAAAGACAGGCACGTCCGTTGCACGCAACACGCAACAGACGCACGGCTTTTTTGTCGGCTACGCACCAGCGGAGAAGCCGGAGATCGCTGTCGTGGTATTCCTTGCGCAAGGGCGCGGATTGGATGCTGCCGCTATCGCTCAGCCGGTTTTCAGCGCGTTTGCGAAAGGCAGAAGCTTGCAGTGAGGCTGACTCGCAGTCTGATCTTCTTCTTGGCTGTCGTGCCGGCCTGGCAGTCGCAGGCGCAGGACTTGCGCGTGCGTCTGTATACGCTTCATCCGCCCGCGGAATTAACTATCAAAGCCGCTTCGGACTCCTTGCAATGGCGGACTTGTACGGGCTGCCCGAAAAATTCGGCCACTCTCTTGTCGCTCCATGCCGCCGGCACGGAATTGCGCATCCAGGATGCCGGTGTGAGCCGGGAGGTTTTTCTTTCCGGAGCTATCCGCATGGAAGCGCCTGGCCAGCCACCCATTTCCGCCAATTTCCCCCTTCGCATTCAGGCCAGTGACGGCCATCTTCTCCTCACCGCCGCAATACCCATCGAAGACTACGTCACCGCCGTCCTGGC
>Ga0207126_1091_pt1 | contig 18668 bp, 13 predicted proteins | sample Alteio_BWMinHeat_20_FD_153586 | JGI IMG/M metagenome (GOLD analysis project Ga0207126, IMG submission 153586) | Enriched cells from forest soil in Barre Woods Harvard Forest LTER site, Petersham, Massachusetts, United States -... | ecosystem: Environmental > Terrestrial > Soil > Temperate forest >...
GACCCCGCTTTTCCTGCCAGTACAACAAAGATCGCAACAGCCATTTACTCTATAGAGAAGATGCAAGGTAGGCTTGATGAAATAGTGTGCGCGCAGCCAGATGCCATGGCGCAGCGTTCGTCTAAGAGCGGGGATCTGCCGTATCGGTTAACGCGCGACAGCTCGCTTATGGGGTTAAAGTTAGGGGAGGAATTGCCGTTTCGTGTGCTCCTCTATGGGCTTATGCTCTGTTCTGGTAATGATGCAGGAAATGTGATTGCGCACCACCTTTCAGGGAGCATTCCTCGGTTTATGGACGAGTTGAATCAGTACCTTCGTTCTAAAGGGCTCAAAGAGACACAATTTTATAACCCTCATGGGTATCACTATCCAGAGCATGTGACAACAGCTTATGACCTTGCTAAAATCACCCAGTACGCCTTAAAAAACCCTCTTTTTTCTGAGATTGTTAAGACAATCCGTTATCCGCGGCCAGAGACGGCTCATAATCCTAGCTGGCAGATGGTGCAATCGAATAAACTCTTAAAGCCAGGGGCATTTTACTATCCTTACGCAATTGGCGTGAAAACGGGGTTCCATACCCCTGGCGGAGCAAATCTTGTAGCTGCAGCTGAAAAAAATGGGAGAAAGTTAATTGCGGTTCTCCTCGGCAACCCCGATAAGGATCGACGCTTTCGTGATGCCATTGCTCTTTTTGAGGAAGCCTTTGCTGAAAAAAAAGTTGATCGCAAGCTTTTCAGTAAAGGAGCTGACTCTTTTTCTTATCACTTAAAAGATGCAGCCTTCCCTATAGAGGCAAGACTTAAAAGTGACCTTGTCGTCTGCTACTACCCTTCTGAGGAGCCACAGTTGAAAGCGCGTCTTTTGTGGGACAAATGTTTGTTGCCGATTCAGGAAGAGAGTCCGGTCGGTAGCATCGAGATTGTAACTGAAGAAGGAGTTGTCGTTTGTAGAGAGCGGTTATTTGCTTTCAAAGACGTTGAAAGAACCCGTATGGCACAGATTCTATTTTTGTATCAGAGCTATAAGCGTCAGCTCTTTTTTGGCTTTGGAGGGCTGCTGATTGTTGGAGGGATTCTTTTTAGCGCACAAGCCAGCCGCAAGAAGTCATCAAAACCTAAATCTTGAGGGCGCATTGTGGACGAGATCCCGGAAAGAGTGCAGGCAGCTTCAATCTCTTCCGAGGTTCGAATTTGTTTTAAGCCAACCCGGATCATCTTGCGCCTTTGCCCAAAAGCTGATCTTGTAACTGCAAAAAAATCCTCAGGAGGTAGTTCAGGTGGTTTTTTAAGACGAATCTGGACGACAGCAGAATGGACTCCGGGGACAGGGAAGAATGAGGTCGGTTTAACCTTGAAGAAGGAGATCGGCTCTGCATAATAGCGCAAAAAGAGGGTAAGAGAGCTGTAGTCTTTGGATCCTTTTTCTGCAAAGAGGCGCAGGGCGACTTCGTATTGGACCATGAGCGTCAGTGTCTGGATCTCTTCATATAGAGGAAGAAGCTTAATTAAAATAGGTGTTGTAATCTGATAGGGAAGGTTCGCAACAACTTTTATTTTTTGTTTGTGTTTAGGCAAGAAGCTTGAAGTGTCACAATCTAAAATGTCGCCTTGGATTACTTTGAGGCGTGCATCTTCTGTTTGAAGGCGCTCTAAGCTCGTGGCAAAGAGGGGGTCTTTTTCAACAGCCATCAGCTGCGCCCCATAGCGAAGGATCCTCTCAGAGAGGGCTCCAGGTCCAGATCCTATTTCGACGATGGCATCTCTCGGCCCCACTTCTGCGAGGGAGCAAATTTTATCTAGAATGTTGCCGTCGATGAGAAAGTTTTGGGATAACGACTTCTTTGCTCGCACGCCGAGCTCGGAGAGAAAGGCGTGGAGTGCTGAGGGTTTAAAGAGGTCTGAGGTCAATACGATAGACTAAAGGGTTCAAAGTTTTTGGGGATCATCTCTTCAAGGCTCTTATCGGTAATTCCATTGCGTGCGCGCAATTTTGGAATGTAGTTAAGAGACTGTTTTTGAATCGCCTTTTCAATCAGTTCGTCTTCTAGTTTAGCGCACATTTCTCGAAATGTTGCAGGCTTTTTTTCATTCTCTTCTTTGAGGTGAAAAATACGATAGACAATACTTTGGTCGCGACTCTTCTGAGGAATTGGCCCGCTATATTCACCCTCTTTGAGTGTGAGGAGTACCTCTTTATGAGCCTCAGAGATTGTGGTCTCATTAGATTCAAACTCTTGGGATAGGGAGACGGTGGCTATATGGTCTTTTGTTTCGTGTTTTAGAGTCTCCGCAACGGCTACAAGACCCGTACGTGCTGTCTCTAGAAGCTGGGTTGCTTTTTCTGCCAGGTGTAATCCAATAGACGGATTATTTGCGCGCAGAGAAAGAACTTGATATTTCCACTCTTTAATCGCTGGATTTTCTTTACAATAAGCGAGATAAGCATTTTTTACATCTTGTGGATTAACGCTCTGCAGTGCATGGCCATTGACTCGATACCAGGTCATCTGCTGAACGATGAGTTCATTGCGAATCATTTCTCTCGCTTCATCTAAGGATAATCCGATTTTTTCTAAATTGACAAGGACATGAGGTCCAAAGCGTTCTTGTATCATGCTGCGGATATCGCTCTCTTGAAGTTTCATCTCTTTATCGGCAGAGTCTGCGACAATCAAGACTGAATCAACCATTTGAGAGAGGAAATAGCGCCAATTTGTCATGTAGAAAGAGTAGCGCTCTTGGGGTTGATCCAACATTTGAGGGTAGTTCCGACTAATAAACATGTCCATCTGTTTCATGACATCAAGAACAGAAAAAGCCTTATCATCGACTTTTGCAACAATGCGGTTTTGAACAACAATCTGAGGATCGGCTTGTTCAAAAGCCGATAGAGGGGATAGAGCTAGTAGTGTTAAAAAAAAGCGACAAACTGTTTTCATATAATTTCTCCGCTCCCCAGTATATATATTAGATTCTTTTGAGTACAGCGCCGAAAAAGCCATCCATGCCTCTCTCTGTGGGAATGGATTGAAATGGTTCTTTAACAAGAGACAAGGAAAATTTTTCTTGGAAATAGGCAGTCTGTTCCTGATTTTCTTGAGGCAGTAAGCTGCATGTTGCGTAGATAATTGTCCCTTTTTGTTTTAAAAAAGAGAGCGCCTCTTCGAAGATCCGCCGCTGTTCTTCAATCAGGTTAGGAAGAGCTTCTTTGTTAAATTTCCATTTCATATCAGGATTGCGCCGCAATGTGCCAGAACCCGTACACGGGACATCGACAAAGACCCAGTCCATTTTTCCGCGCAGCCGCTTTTTTTTCGGGTCATCATAGTGAAGAAGTTGGCAATTTTGAACGCCGGCTCTGCGTAGCCTTTTTTTTGCTTCTTCCAGCGCTCTTGGACGGATGTCGTGGAGATAGATTTGGCCGCCTCGCGTCTGTGGAGCAAAGGCAAGGGTTTTGCCTCCGGCGCCTGCGCAGAAATCTAAAATTTGGTCTCCCTCTTTTGGTTCGAGTAGATTTGCAACTAGCTGACTTGCTTCATCTTGAACTTCAAAAAGACCTTCTTTAAACTCATCCATAGCAAAAAAATTGGCTCTTTTCTCTAGGTGGATTCCTGTAGGAGATAGGTGGCAGGCTTGCGCCCCATAAACTCCCTTCCACAAAGCAAGAAGAGCTTCTCGATCTGTTTTGAGCTCGTTTGCGCGGAGTGTGAGTGGAGCCTGAGTGTTGCTGACTCTGCAGATCTCAAGAGCTTGTTCCTCGGGATACGCCGTAGTTAACAGTTCAAATAATTGCTTGGGGAAGCTGACGCGAATATGTGGAGGAACCCGGTCTAAGGGATAATCAGAGAGGTTAAGGTAAACTTGAAGCCTGCTCTCCCAAGAGACGGGTTTTGTAGCTAAATGATCGATGAGGCCGCGCATGCGGACCATTCCATAGACTGTTTCGCTAATCCAGCGCCGGTCTTGTGCTCCAACTGATTTGTGTGTCCGGAAGTAGTGGCTTAAAAAAAGATCTAGAGGCCCTTTGTGAGTCTCAAAAAGGGTGAAAATTGCGACGAGATGGTGTGTGCGAAATGGATTCATTCGGGTAGTATCTCGACTTTGTAACTTTTTGGGACCGAAGGCCTCGAGATATTTGTTCTTGGCTTAGAAAATAAATCAGCGAGTTTGGCCATAGGCCAAACGGCCAAGAGCAAATAGACGAGGCAGGCGGTCCCAAAAAGTTGCAAAGTCGAGAGTATAACAGAATGCTGGTTTTTTGTAGTGATTTTGTTTATGATAAATTTTTATTTAAATAGGGGGGTGGTATGATCGTGTTTCAGTTTTTGTTAGGGCTTATCGGACGAGTTTTTTTAAGTCTTCCCTTTATCTTGTCAGGATGGATGACCCTGACCCTTTGGGAGCAAAGAGAGACTGCGTTAACAACGGCTCTACATCGTTTGATGACGGGAGTTTTAGATCCAGGGATACAAGCCTGTCTCGCTCTTTTATTGCCGTGGGTGCCATTTTTACTCATCCTTTCCTGTTTTTTGCAGTTTCTGGGTGCTTTATGTCTCTGTTTGGGCTATAGAGTACGCGTTGCTGCATTTTTATTATTTATTGTTCTTTTTGTCTCAACGCCGATTTTTCATCCCTATTGGCTCGTTACTGGGGCTGATCAAGATAAGGAGTTACTCTTGTTTTTGCAACATGTAGCGATTGGAGGGGGGCTTTTAACGATCATCGCGTATGGAGCTACAGGAGTGACAAGAACTTTAAAATCGAATGATCGTTAAAATCATAGGGTTGTTTCTCAGCTTCGTGATCGTGGCTTGGGGACAACCTGCGCTTTTCTCTTTTTTAGCCCCGCTCTCAGCGATCTGCGGGTTTGCCCTTTTCTGGATCTGTTGTCCCGAAAAAAAGTCTTTTCTCTCTGCCACGATCTGGTTTGCAGCTGTTCAGTTGGTTCAGCTCTCTTGGTTTGTGAGTCTAGAATTTCAAGGAATCTATATTTTATTTGCCTATGTTGGCCTCTCTATTTTTATGGGGTTACAGTTCGGCCTCCTAACGCTTATTGTCCCAAAGAAAAGCATTAAACCCCTACAAATCCTCTCTATCGCCGCTTGTTGGACGCTCTTTGAGTGGGCACGGCTCTATTGTCTTTCTGGTTTTGCGTTCAATCCTATTGGATTGACGTTAAGTTCGTTTCTTTTGTCGCGCCAAACAGCTTCTATTTTTGGCGTGCTCGGTCTCTCGTTTCTTGTGATTGTTACAAATCTTCTTCTCTACAACCTCTTCTTTTCTCGTAAAAAATGGCCTCTTGTTTTATCTGTGGTCTTTTTCCCTTACTGTTTTGGGCTGATCCATCTCTATCTTCACAAGCCTTTGGTTCCTGCACATGTACGTGTAGCACTTGTTCAAACAGGACTCCTTCCTTCAGAAAAAATACCTCTTAGCACCCATAAAGGAGATTTTATGACGCCGATGGAGCAGTGGCGTCATTTGATACGGATGTTGCGCATGGCCGTTGTTCAGGGGACAGTTGATCTGATTGTTTTTCCAGAAGCAGCTCTGCCCTTTGTGTTTGAAAAGCCTCTTTTTTCTTACGATTTTATTCATCGTGTCCTTTGTAAAGAGCTGGGTTCAGAAGTCTCTGCCCATTTTCCTCCCTTAGAGGCGCCTTATGCACAAGGTTCGCTTGTCACCCACGCCTTTATCGCACAAACCCTGGCAAATTATTTTCATGCAGAGCTTATTTCTGGGTTTGATCATCATGACACAGTAGCGGATCAATTTTTCAATGCAGCCTTTCATTTCTCACCCCACACAGAGCCGCTGACGCGCTACGACAAGAGAGTGCTCGTTCCAGGAGAGTATCTGCCCTTTTCGTTTTGCAGGCCCCTCTTTTCTTGTTATGGGATCTCTGATTTTTTCACCCCGGGTCACAAGGCCGTTTTAATGGGTCGATCGATTCCTCTTTCAGTTTCGATCTGTTATGAAGAGATGTTTTCTCATGTTATGCGTGAGGGGCGTCTTTTGGGTGCCGAGCTTTTTGTTAATGTGACAAATGACAACTGGTACCCTGAGACGACTCTTGCTCGCCAGCATTTTGAGCATGCGCGCTTGCGCAGTGTGGAAAATGGGATTCCTTTGATTCGAGCAGCAAACAGTGGCGTGACAGCGGTTGTTGACAGTTTTGGGCGCACGACGGCTTATTTAGAAGAAAAGCAGGGAGTTTTAGTTGCAGAGTGTAGCCGCCATACTTATTGGACACCCTACAGCTTCTGGGGTAACTGGGGGATTCTTTTTCTCTGTTGTGGAAGTTTACTTCTCTTTGTAGCAAAAACAGTCTACGATATGGTCATTCACCATTCCGACAGCTTGCATGTAGGCGTAGATAATTGTTGAGCCAACAAAGGTCATGCCTCGTTTTTTTAGGTCTTTAGAGAGCGCATCGCTCTGCTCCGTTCTAACTGGAATTTCTTTAAGCGTTTTCCACCTATTTTTTATCGGTTCTTTTTGGACAAACCCCCAGAGGTAATGATCAAAGGATCCGTACTCTTGTTGGATTTTTAGAAAGACCTGTACATTGCGGCGCGCTGCAAAGACTTTGAGTCGATTGCGGATAATTCCGGGGTTGTGTAGCTCTGCTTCTAGTTCTGCATCGCTCATTTTAGCTACAAGCAATGGATCAAAGTTGTGAAAGGCTTGTCGATAGCCGAGTCGTCTTTTTAAAATTGTCTCCCAGCTCAAGCCTGCCTGGGCACCCTCTAAGATCAACATCTCAAAGAGATGCCTGTCGTCGTGAACGGGAATACCCCACTCATTGTCATGATACTCTGCATAGAGAGGATTATGTGTGCCAAAACAGCGTTTTTTTTCAACCATAACCTAGTACCCTTTTTTCATGTGCAAGGAGCCACTCTTTGCGTTTGGTGCCAGAGCTGTATCCGCCAAGAGATCCATCGGAACAGATGACCCGATGACATGGGATAATGAGGGGGCATCTGTTTGTGCCATTTGCGGAACCAACAGCGCGCTCGGCAGAACTTTTACCAATAGCCTTGGCCAATCCAGAGTAGGAGAGGGTTTGGCCATACGGGATTTTTTTCAGCGCGTTCCACACCTCAAGTTGAAAGTCCGATCCAACCAATTCAAGGGGTGTTGTAAACCGGATCAACTTTCCGTCAAAATAATCGGCAATTTCTTGTTCGATTTGATCCAGGATGGGAGTGCGGCCGGATTCTGATGGAAATGCGCTGATCCTTTTTTCAATCTTTGGATGGTCCTGAAACTCCAAGAGATAAAGAGCTTCCTTGTCCGCGATGCCAATCATGGATCCAAGGGGCGTCTCAATTTCCACATGTTTATAGATTTTATCCATAACGTTGAATCAATTCTATCAGAAGATTGATTCTGAATCTATCAGACTTTTTGGCGCTTGACCACGTTGTCGATGAAGATACGGTAGGTCAGCTGATCGAGGAACCTAGCAAAGAGAGTGGCGCTGACACAGAAGGTGAGGATCATCGAGAGGCAGTAGCCGTAGCCGTAGTAGGCAAAGCCGAGATGTTGGGAAAGCAGAGTCAGGATTGCGTTGCTAAAAAAGAGGAGGAGGGAGAGGCACAGCATATTTTCTTGGCTGTCGAAGTAGGAGAAATAGACATAGAGGATCAGGTTGAGCCCGGCAAAGAAGGAGCCGAGGGTGCCAAGACAAAAGATATTGAGGCAGAGGTAACTGATTCCAAACCAATTAAAGAGCATTGGAGCCAGAAGGATAACGGAGAGAGAGAGGGTTCCCTGCAAGACAAGAGCGGATCTTCCATTCTCTTTAATTTCAGAGATCAGCTCTTTTTTGGTCGCCTCGATTTGAGCAAGGGGTGCATTGCGCTCGATGTGTTGGATATATTTGATATAGGAGAGATAGAAGTTAGCCTCTAAGCTAAAGATGAAGAGCGCGAGGAGAAAGATAATCGTCAGGTAAGAGAGAAAGAGCGCTTGGTCGTAGACCGGATACGTCGTCAGATTGCTTCCATGACGGATCGCCTCTTTAGAGCCCCACATAATTACTTTGTCGATCCACATGCCTGCATAGAGAAAAAGTCCACTCCAGAAGAGCTTTTGGTACCTGTGAAAGTAGAAAGTCAGCTCTTTTGGGAGCGCAAAAGAGCCCGCATATTCGGCAAAAATTGTCGCTGTTTGAGAAAAGAGCAGGAAGGCAAGGCCGACATTTGTTCCAAAAAGCATGCCCTCGGCTCCATACAGATTTCCACAGTAGATGGAAAGGATGGCGGTCAGCACCATTCCGAGAACCCAGCAGATGGTGATGGCGCGAAAATTGTGGATCGAGCTCAGAAAGAGTGAGACGTACCAGGTGGCAGATAGAAGGAGAAATTGGATGACACTCAGGATTATTTCGATGGGCGAGAGGGTGGCGTAGCAGAAGTAAAAGCAGGTCGCAAGAAGAGAGCCTGGGATCAGGAGCAGCCCTAAATTTGTGATGAGGATACCAGGGATTGGCGCCATCTCTCTTTTATAGAGGCAATCAGAGGTGTAGCGCGCTGAGACAACATAGAGGGGTGCTGAGAAGACAAGAGAAAAAAAGAGGTTGTAGACGATGATCGACAAAAAATTATCGACCTCTTCCGGGTCGATATGCAGACTTGTATAGGAAGAAATAGCCGTTAAGGTGAAGACGATGAGGATCCAAGGACCGACGGCGATGACAGTTGAATAGAGGAATGCTTTAACAACACCGGAGAGATTGTCCTGGTGTGCCAATTTTCTTAGGATAAACCCTGTTCCTGCCATTTTTAATTACCTCAAGTACTCTTCATAAATTTTTCGGTATTCTGCCTGCTCGTCTTCGAACCTGTAGTAGGTATTGATACGTTCTGCAATTGCTGTGCTACACCGTTTATAGAGTGGCTCGTCTGTCAGTAACTGGATAATAGCAGCAGCTGTCGACTCGGGGTTGACAAGTTCTGTCACAAGGCCCCCACTGCCAAGACGAGGACTCTCCGTATCGTTTCCCTGGATCAGCTGCTTGCATGCGCCCACGTTTGTAGCAACGCACGGGATACCAACCGCTCCCGATTCGAGAATTACAAACGGCTGGGCCTCGCTGATGCTTGTTAAGACAATTAAATCGATTTGAGGAAAGTAGTCTTCGAGGTTAACGGAACCTGTGAAATGGAGCTCCTTTGTGCGCCCAAGAGAGTCGATCAGAGCTTGACACTCGACAACATAGTCGGGATCTTCGTTTTTTGGACCGAGTAGAAGGAAGCGGGTTTGTGGCAATTTTTCAAGAACAAGATGGGCTGCACGAATGAAGGTTTTGACGTCTTTAATGGGAACCACCCTACCAATGAAGGCAACCGTTGACGGACGGAGTTCTTTTTCCTTCTTTTTTCTCTTTTTTAACGGGATGCCATGAACGATGGTTCTCACCTTTTTGGGATCGGCCCCACCATCGATTTGGATCTTCTGGTGGCCATCGAAGGTGGTGAGCAGTTCATCGGCATGGTGGTAACAGACGTGAGCGAGGGCAAAGAAAGCGTTGAGCCAGAACTCCTTTAAGTTGATTTTTTTTTCTGTGATAGAGAGGTTGAACGCATTTTTGTCTAAGATCCAGTCAGATAGTGCGATTTCGATTCTTCTTTCATTTGAGTAGATGCCATGCTCTGTGAGGATACAGGGAACTTTGAGCTCCTTCTTTGCTCGATAAAGGAGGAAGCCTGCATACCCTGTGCAGACGCTGTGAAAAAGTTTTGCTTCTGGAAGGGGAGGCGACAGCATGGAGAAGAGACTGAGCGTGAGGGTGTGGAGCGAGGCAAAGTAGGCCTTAAAGGGAGCTGAAGGGATCTTTTTCTCATAGAGTTTGAGTAGGAAGTTCCAAGCTTCAGGAGACTCGCACAAGATGCGCGTGCCAAGAGTATTCCTCTCTTTTTCAAAGAGCTCGAGCAGTGGAGAGAACTTTTCAAAGGTAGGGGAGGAGATCATTCCTTCGATGGTGGCCTCCAGAGTCTCCCATAGCTTTTCAGGGGAATGAAACGATCTTGCTCCCTTGTGCAGCTCCTGCACGATATAGGTTGTGTGACCGACCACATTGCTCGGGAGCTTGTAGCGTATCGTAAGGTCTGGGTGGGGAGGCGCCACCGATAAAATATGAAAGGTGAGTTCTTTTTGCGACTCGATCAGCTGATGGACCCATTCAGAGACCCCTCCCAAAAGGTACGGATAAGATCCTTCACAAACCATGCAGATGTCAGCCTTCATGTGGTGCGCTCCTCTTCTCTTGTTACGATCTCTTCATAACGGTGGAGCTTGTAGAGTGCTTCGATCGCCCAAGTCTCTAAGAGTTGCGGAAGCGTCTGGAACTTTTTCTCGTACTCTTGGCACCAATTCAAGTAAAGGACGAAATCTTCCTTGTGATAGAGGAGTCTTGCAACGCTGAAGTAGATGCTTCGATTGTCTGGATCGTGTTTGAGGTATTCATGGTAGAAATGGAGGGCTAGCTCCTGATTTTTTCTCTCTCGATTTTTTTCTAAAATCCCAAGGGAGCTAAACTCCTCGTAGTAAGTTGCAAGGTCGAGTAGGAAATGAACCTGATTTGGATTCATCTCTTGTTTTGCGACGATGGACTTCATCTTCTCTTCGAAAGCACTTTCGATCTTTTGGACGGCCGTTGCCGCCTGAATGCGTACGCTATTTAATGGGTCTTCAAGCGCTTGTAACAGAATCTGTGCATAGCTTGGACGAAAATCGGAGATGAAGAGGTCGAGGATTGCCTGCTTTTCCGCTCCAGTTCCTATGCGAAAAATATCGATGAAAGAGGGGGCATCAGAATGTTTTGAGTAATCATCCCAGCCGGCCTCGACCCGTTCAAAGATTTGGGTAAAAGAGGATTTAAGCTCTTCGGGGAAGAGCTCTTTAAACCACTCATTTTTTGGAGGCGCCATGCGCTCCAGAAGTGGCAACAGAAGCGCCTGTACTAAAAGCCCAAAGGCGCCAAAGGGACCGGTGAGTGCCAGGAAGAGCAGGGAGACAAGGGGGATCGACAGATTCTTTTTTTTCTTATGGGCGATGTAGAGAGAAAGGAGGGCTGCGAGAATAACAACAGTGTGCAGAAGGAGGGACTCTTGGAGACTCAGCTCCTTGTGCCAGTAGAGATAGAAAAGTCCGGCTTCAGATAGAAAAAGCAAGAAGATCACAGATCCCTCTTGTAGATAAGGCCTATCCACTTGCCAATCGTTACAAGAGCCTCTAGGAGCCCCGTGTTGAGTTTAGTAAAAGGGATCTCCTCTATTTTAATCATACCGATAACTTGAGAATCTTGTGTGAAGATTGGGACGGCTAAGACCCCTTCTTCCCCAAGGATTTTTGGATCAGTAGTGCGAACAGAAATACTTCTTTTGTGGTCTACAATCTCTTGGAAAAGAGGTGATGTCTCTGTTAACGTGCGGCTATATGTTTCATTCTCCTTCCAGCCTATAGAGCCGACACAGTTTAAGAGATTCTTCTCCAGAAAATAGATAGAGTACTGCTCTGGATTAAAGAGCGTCTGGATCAGATCTAGAGCTCCCTGTACGACTCGCTCTTTTCCTCGCTCTTCCATTTCTCTAAAACGTGCGATGGCTAAAAGAGCTGTTGGCATCTCCGATGCGATTTGAAGCTCTAGGCTCTCCTTTACTGTTTGGAGGGAGAGGTAGGCGTTTGCCACCTTGTTTTCTCGCTCGGCTGCAGTCTCTGCTTTCTGCTTGAGTCTTTCTACTTCGCGCAGCTGCCTGAGGCGCAATTCGCCGAGAACGACGCTTGCGATGAACCAGAGGATTGGGGTCTTGGCTAAGATGAAAAAGCGGTCGAAAGGGTCTGCCAAGATATTGGGAGTAGGTAGTGGTCCCAGAAGTAGGAGGACAGATGTTGAAACCAATGCTGCAAGAAGCCCTTCTACTGTGCCGTATTGTGTGGCGATGAGGATGACAATGATCCAGAACGGCTGGGGTGAGACTGTAAAAAAATTAAACGGGGTTTGCAAGAGATGGGCAATGAGAAATATCAGGAGGAAAAAGAGAAGAATTTCGCCCCAAACAGAGGGTCGGATAGAGAGGAATATACTCTTTTTCATCTAAAATCTCCCAGTGATTGATCCAGTGAAAAGCGTCTCGGGTTGTCCTGGTGCGATTGTACTTGGAAATCGCACCCAAGAGAGGAGAAGTTCATAGACGCACGGCTTAATGTATTGAATGGTAGCCCCTCCTGTCGGGCTGTTGGTTCCTAGGCGGTTAAAGGTCCCTCCGGCAAAGAGCGTGAGAAAAAGTCGATCGCTCCAGGTATAAAAAAAATAACCGCGCAAGGAATGGAATTCAAAACTTGAAAGAGGCACTGGATTAAAGGGGACTCCACCTGTTCCGATTTTAGTTTTGCTGTATATCACGTACTCGGCATCGAGTCCATAATTTAGCGCAAAGGTGGGATTTGGGATGACGAGGTTGACAAAGAGCTCTGCGTTGGCAAGGGTTGAGACGTATCCTGTTGGAACCCCTTCGATTCCCACTCTGCGCGCGCCACCCTCCACTTGCCAAGTAAAGGAGCGGTTTGTGACAGAGTCTAAAGAGGCAAAGAAGCGGTCTTGCTTTCCGTGAAATTCAAGCGTCTCATATAGCTCCCAATAAGGCTGCTGGAAGTCACCTCGCATCCAGAAGTTGCCATTGATAGACGGAACCTCACTACCGCCTTGCAGTGTGGCACCAAAGTACCCTCCGTCTTGTACATAGCCCCAGCCACTTACCCAAGCGCCTGTCGCATACTCTTGGCGCAGGTAGAGGGCACCTTGGTTTTCTGTCCCATTGAAGGGGAGGGAGATCCCATTACTATTAACAACAGAGGCAAGATGCCCGTCCCAAGCCTGAAATTGGGAGCCTAGATAGAGGGTCGAGTCACAATTTTGATGAACGATCGTCTCTCCTTGCACGCGGTTAATCTGGATCGCCGCTTGCCGAGGGATAAGTTCTAGCTGTCTTTCGTAAATTATGTAGGGAGTATGGGGAGACTTAGCATCTTGTAAAAGTGTCTCAAGATCTTCATCTTCGGGATAAATTTCATGTAAGTTTTCGAGTCTCTGGACCTGTCTTTGCCAGCGAGGGTAGAGCCCTTCCAAGCTTGCACGCAAGACGCCAAGATCTTTGTCTTCTGGGTAACGCTCTCCTAGACAGCAGAGCATTCTATCTGTTCGATGGTAGTGGCGTCTTTCTAGTTGCAGGCGTGCATCGGCGACAGAGGAGGCTCGTGTCACCTCTTGAGGAGTAGAGAGATCTAGCTGGATGTCGAAGGAAAAAATTGTGCCGCAGCTCTCGTAGGTGTAGGAGAGGCGCTTGTCCGAGGCGAGGTAAAGTTTATTCAGACTAATAGAAAAGCGCTTAAAGAGAAGAGAGAAAATTTCTTGAACATCTCCCCATCCTTCAGAGTCAAGGTTCTGATTAAAGATCAGAAGGATAGATCCCTCCTCTATTTTCACTTCGTATTCCACTTCTTCTGGGAAAGTAAGCTGTAGCCGAACGTGGCCAGGACCAGACACGCTCTGTTCAATGTGCACCGTCTCTTGAGCCAACGCCTTTTTCTGCATTCCTGTTTCTGGTAAGTTAAGCTCTTCACTGAAGTAGCTGCGCATCTCTTCAGAAAATTGAAAAGGTTCAGCAAGCCTGCTGCTTGGGAATTCTTGTGCGAAAAGTGAGACGGGGAGGCTGTAGATATACACAAACAACCTGAAGAATCGGAATTTTGGCAAGAAGGCGCCGCGAGTTTTAGATTCGGAGCGAGCGACCATTGCCGATAGGCAAGGCGCGAGTGAGAATCTAAAATTCGCGGCAAAGCCGACGCCGCTAAAAATCGATTCTTCAGGTTGTTTGTGTATAACGAGCCTTTTCATCGAAAACCTCCCAGAACCTGCTCTGCATTATTCAGCTGGCCCATATCCATCAGCATGTTGGCGTAGTCAGCAGCAATCTCTGGGTTGTGTAAGGAATTTGTATACGCCCTGCGCATCAGAACAAGAGGATCCCGGTTGTGCAAGGAGAGTTTGTAGACAACTGTCGCCTCTAAAACCTGTGTCCGCAGGCTTTTTCTTTCTAGTTGATCTAGACAGTTTAGCGCTTTATAGAAAAAAGTGTCGGCGCGCCACGGATGGCGTCTTTTGCGCAGGATCTCCCCATATTCGTAAAAGCTTTCAGCGAGCCGAGCGTCACACAGCGAATCGCAGCTAAGTGCAAAGAACTGGTCTAGAGCCCGCAGTGCACATGTGTCGTCGTGTGCATCAAAGGCCGCCCGTCCAAGCTCCTGCCAGAAACGGCTTTCTTCAGGATTCTGGGCCACGAGCCTCTCCCAAATTTCCCTGCGTGCAGAGAGGTAGCTTGCTTGCTCTGCATAGATCGAGAGCAGCTTTAGATCTTCTTGATCCTGGATCTGACAGAGCATCTCATCGATGGTCAGACGCGCCTCAGTAAGCTTTTTTTCAGAAAGTTGTGCGTCCAGATAGGCAAAATAGCTTTTAGCAACAAAGCCTTCTTCTTTGCGCCTCTCGAAGAGCTCGATCACTGTTTCATATTCGCCGAGGTGCGACAAGTTGTGGATCCAGATCCCAAAGTCGGTCCAGCAAGAGCCAAGAGCCCGTTCTTGGATCCAGGCGATCTGCTCTGGGGAGGCTTTAGGCCCAAAGAGCTCGACGAGGGTCTGTACATCGGAACTCTCGGGAGAGGCTCTTTGTGCAAGGCTTCTAAAGATTGTTTCGGCCAAGTCAAAGTTGTGCAACACATTGAGCTCGGCGTGTCCATACTCACGGAGTTGCTCTGGACAGATGGAACCGCGTCTTATGCGCGATTCGATAAACTCTTTAAGCTCTTCTCTGTAGCCCTTATCCTGTTTTGTAGCGAAAAGCAAGGCAGAAAAATAGTCGCTCTCGACAGTGCGATTTTTAGAGTTTGTAGAATAGATCCTTTGGAGTAGTGCCAGGCCAGAGGTGTACTTTCCTACTTGAACAAGTGTTAGGGCATAGTCAGCCTCGGTCTCCACAGCTGGCCACTGTGCCATACGCCGTTTGGCGATATAAAGGGCAAGGGGATACTCCTTGGCTTCTTCTGCACGTGAGTAAAGATCATCGAGCATCCCCTTTTTTATTTTCGGGTCTCCCTGTAGCCAACTGGCTACTTTTTCACTCCTGTGTGCCGCGATATCCAGAAGGGCAATGGCTGTCGCCTGATTTTGAGTCCCGATGATAGGTTCTGCCTCCTGTAGCATTGTTTCATACTCTTCTCCCTCTCCTATGCTGAGGTAGAGGTGCGCAAGTTGGTTGAATTGATAGTCGTGTAGGCCGATGTAAGGGAAGAGCTGCTCCCCGAACTTAAGCGCGAGGTTGTTGTAGTGGGCAGCTACCGCTACTTGGAATAGGTAAAAACGGTCAGCACTGGGGAGAAAGGTCTGTGCTAGATCTGCGAGTGTAGAGTGGGCTCGGCTCTCTTTTTTTGCAACGGAAAGAGCTGCGATTATTGGAGGGCGTTTCCCGACAAACGGCTTTACAAGATCGGGGCGATTCTGGTTGATAGAAAAGAGAATCAGGGGAAAGAGGCTCGATTCTTCTAAATTTGTCCACTCTCCTTCTAACAGAGCACAGAGATCTTGTCGTTCTAAGAGGATCCTTACCCATAAGGCTTGGAGGTTGGGGCTATGTGGATGATCAGTATAGAGTTTTTTGGTCTTTCGATAAACGCTCTCTTTGTCCAGCCCCTGATCCCACAAAATGGCAAGCTCTTGAGTCTTAAGAAGTGGGTCCTGTTCGATCCAGGTTTTGAGTTGTACGATCAAAGGGTAGAGAAGATCGGGGTACTCTTCTTTAAAAATCTCCAAAGATTGGGAAGCCTCTTGGAGATCTCTTTTTTTGAGCAGGTAGTTTGCAAGTGGTGAAACTGCTGGCTGATCCATCTGCACGAGAAGCCAGACTTCTAGCAGCACGTCATCTAGTCTCACCTTTTTGGGAAAGAGCCTTTGCAGTTCCTCTAACGCAGCTACAGCCTCTTGGTATTTTTTTTGCTGTGCCAAGAGGAGGGCCTGTTGTTGCACATCGCCGGCATCGGCAAGCGCTGTTTTGCAGAGCGGGGTCAGAACCTCCAGCCGCTTTTTAGATTCATTTGTATTGAGATACCAGGTGGAGAGCTCTTGGAGCAGATCGGGGGTGACATGGATTTTTTGTAGTTCACGTAAGGCTTGAAAGTAGTTGTCGTATTGTTGGTTTGCGAGGTAGAGGTCTGCGAGCTGTCTTAATAAAAAGATATTTTCTGGATAAATTGTGGCAAGTTCACGGGTCATCTCAATGGCCTCATCAATTTCGCCAAGCTGCATATCGATGCGTAGGAGTGGAACGAGGATTTTTGGGGAGTGGTTCCCTCTTTGGTATTCCCCCTTGTAGTAAGCAGCAGCTTTGAGGTAAAGCCCTCCCTTAAGCTCTAGTTGCGCCACTTTTTCTGGAACTGGCCTAAGTTTATAGGCGATAAAGAGCCCTACAAACGAGATAAAGAAGATCCAGAAGTAGAACTGCTTCACTCGACCCTCATAGTTACTTCCTGGTTACTTGGCAAATCCATCAAAAACTCTTTAATTGCACCGCCGATTTTCCAACGCATCTGCAGCTTGCCAAAGCCTTGCGCGGTAAAGGTGACACTGGCTCCTTCCCTTTTTACATTCCATATTTCCCAACTACTGTCGATAAGGTAAGGCAGATCTCTCACCTCTGCCCCTAAGGCGAGAAGCGGAGTTTTTTCTGCTTTGTCTAGGTAAACGTAGAGAGACCCTTCATGTCTTGTCCACCCAATAACTCCGATAGACTCTGCAAGGTCAATGTCCGCCTTCTCTGCATGGTCAAAACGGATTGTCTGGAGCCCCCCGCGCTCATGGATCTTCCAACACATTGGCCCTATCATCTCTATTTGAGTCGAATAAAAGCCTTCGACAATTGTACAAAAACGACTCGTCTTAATGGGGATGTAATTTTGGGTTCGGATGTAGTCGATATTCTGAATAATGGCGTTGATGCTCGCCAGGTACTCTCCGGAGTAGCTATGGTAGTAGAGCTGGATTGGCTTCAGGCGCCTTGGGCTCTCTGTATTCTGTAGGGTCGCAGGGAGATACTTGTAGCCGTAAAATCTGTCAGACCAGCCATTTGTGTAACTGTTTTCGGCAGAGCACGAGGCGTAGGGTTGAATCCAGCCGCCGGGCTTTCTTCCGAGGGGAAAGACGAAGAGGTGAGACGGATATTCAGGATCGAATCTAACAAAACCACCGCCGAGCTGTTTGATAGCCGCTTGGTAACAGAGAGCAAGAGGCGTCTCCCAGGGGCGTCCATCGCCTGGCCAGAGCAGGAGGTTGACTTGATTGTTTGGGGGAGTGAACTGATTGAGGTAGTGTACAGCACCTCCAATCTCAAGAGGCAGATCAAATGGTTTTTTTGCGTAGGCGCGTGGAATAACAAATCCCCACTCGAGAGGAGACTCGGCGTATCCTTTGATTTTTGTTTTCGCTCGGAACCAGCTCAAATAGCTGTTTTGCCAGGACCCATCTGGATAGAGACCGAGATAATTAATCTCTTTTTTGGGGTCTCCCCCTTTGAAAAATTCCCAGTCAAAGGGGTGGCTGTAGGTGTGGGAGGTAGCCTCCACTTGAGGAAGTGCATTGTAGGCGCGTGCAATCTCTTGACTTTTTTTGCGTGCGACCCAAGTCGGATCCACTGTTGCCGCAATAATACCAACAGCTGTGGGGATGTCGGGGTATGGCTGGATAATTTTTTCAAGGATCAACTCAGAGCAGTACTTGTTTTGGTCTCGGTACTCCTCGATGGCAGTGCCTCCATTCCAATTATCTCCGTGGCAGGTGGCATAGAAGATTCTTCTTCCGGCAAGAGTCGTTGTGTCGGGGATGGGGACGCTTTTTTGTATAAAAATCTTCTCAAAAAAGCGGAAAGGATCCAGATACCAGCCAAGAACCCTGGGATTTGTCATGTAGAGCATAGGATCGTAGTTATTGGCATAGTATTGTGAAACATAGCCGCCATGAGGAGTTGTGATGATTAGGTCAGCATGGCTTTCGATCTTCCCCTCCACAGCAAGAGAGAGGTGTGAGACAGCGTCTGGATCAGAGAGTTTGGTCACATAAAATCCAGGCAGTGGATCTGGATAGTTGCGCTCAAAAGGGGTGAGAGAGTCGTGAAAGGCAATGGTATAGTCAAATGGGTAATTGATAAAGCGCTGGGTATTGATAAAGCCAATTCTCTCATACAACCTATTTTGCACATCCTCCGGTGTATAGAGTCCCTCTAGATCGGCGAGGAATCCTGGGTTACTCATGAGCACCACTTTTTTCCCAAGCTCTATTGCCGCCACGGCCCAATCGATAAATGTTTCGGGCTTCTGCATTTTTGTCTCTTCTTGGAAACAGATGAGGATGCCGCATAGGTCGTTGTATTGCGCAAGATTGGGGAGAGAGTCGTGAATGTCCACGTAGATCAGATCAAAGCCGAGATGGTTAAGCGGCATTTCAAGGAATTTATGAGCGAGGGAGTTTTCCAGCTGTAGATCGACCTTGCTGTCCCAAAATGCTGTGGATATACGCAAAGAGGCTTGGGAAGAGCTTCTTCTAGGAACCGTT
>Ga0207126_1092_pt1 | contig 18552 bp, 16 predicted proteins | sample Alteio_BWMinHeat_20_FD_153586 | JGI IMG/M metagenome (GOLD analysis project Ga0207126, IMG submission 153586) | Enriched cells from forest soil in Barre Woods Harvard Forest LTER site, Petersham, Massachusetts, United States -... | ecosystem: Environmental > Terrestrial > Soil > Temperate forest >...
AAGTCTGTGGAGGGTGTCATAGTGATATTCTTTTTTAGATTTGGAATTGGCTTCGATTTGAGATTTTAGACGGCCATAGCGATCATACGATCTCGTTATTGCCTTGCCATGTTCTTTTTTTGTCTCTACAGGCTGTTTATCAGTATAGGTCACATCTATGCTGGAGAGTTTCTGTCCAACTCTGTTGTCTCCACCGATAAGCTGTGTTTGAATGTTTTTGAGATTGTGGTCATCATCGTAGGTAAAGGTGGTGGCAGTATTGTTGGTATTGAGTTTTCGATGAAGCCTGCCTTGCTTATTATATAAAAATTCCTCCACAGCGAGGTCTGGATAGCGTACAGAGATGAGTTGGTTATTACCGTTATAGCGATACCATGTAGCTTCTCCTTTTTGGTTTTTAAACGTGCGGCAATTGCCGAGAAGGTCGTAGTCAAATTGCTCATGGAGGCAAAACCCCGTTTCGTTTTTGGGATAACTAATGCCGGTACATCTGGAAAATGCGTCATACATATATTGCGTTTCATTGCCATAACGATCTTTAGAAGAGGCAAGGCGATCGAACGCATCATAAGCTGCACGCGTGGTGACGATATTTCCCTCTGCATACCTTTTAGCAGTAGCAATGAGGCGATCTGCGTGATCATAAGTATGGTCGACAGTAATGCCTGGGGCCTCTATCTGGATGCAGTTATCGTTCATGTCGAAGTGGCAGAGCGTTACTTCACCAATAGAGTTTACAGAGCGCGTGCAGTTGCCGTGGTCATCGTAGGCAAATTCTTCTATCTTTGCTCGCTTCCTTTTTGTATTGTAGAGGATGGTTTTGATGCTATTGCCGTAGGCATCATAGATGGTACCCTTACCGGTGACAAAGCATTTCTTGTGGGTTTTGGGATTATAGCGCTGCTCTGCAATCATCTCCTCATCGTGTGCGAGAAAGCGACGAGGCGTGATTTTTCGTATTGTCCGTACAGTGGCACCTGAGAGATTCTCTTTCGATTTTGACTCGCCATCATCTTGTATCGCCTCTATAAGCTGTCCTGTGGCACTATCATATTCTAGAAACTCTCTATGTGTTATTTTCGAATTCTTGAATGTTAGTTTTTCAGTAAGTCGATTGCTTGTATCACTATAATGGTAGTGTATAGAGGTTCCTGCACTGTCTTCAAATTCGCGCAGGTGCCAAGGATGCTCTGTAGAATAGGTAGTGCTGATGCTGCTTTTATTATCACCATTAGGAAGGCCGCTTCCATCAAACTGAATTGCGGCAGTTACATCAGAGCTGGAGGCTTTGTAGGTATCTTCACGAATGGTGCGCTGTGTATCTTTTTTGTCATACGCATAGCGAACGGCATGGATGCATCGCCATGAGGTATTTGCATTGGGCTCACTCAGGGTGTAGCATCGCAGGGTCTGGACATTGTTTGCATCAGAGGCATTCCAGTTGAAAGTGTCTTTACGCAGTGGTATGGATCTACTCTGAAAATATTCTATCGCTGACAGCAGAGCGCCATTATAAGAAAAGCGAGCTACGGTATTAAACGGATCGGTGACCTCAGTGCGGCCTTGTTCATAGCGGAAGGTGTAGATCGGGGCATGGTGTGAGGGAGAGGAAAGCTCCACAACCCTTGCAGAGTCGTCGTAGGCACAGCGGACATGGTGATTCTCTGGAAGCTCCTTTTTTATAAGACACATCTTGCCCTGTATGCTCTTGTAGGCATAGGCAATATTGGGTTTTGTAGCTCTCGTGACAGATGTAAGCACCCCATCTTTACAATGGTAGGTAGCGATTTGCCTTTCGCTGCCAGAGGCTCGGCAGATAACCGTGAGCATGTTTTCTGCATATTGAAAGAGAAGTGCTGCATAGGATTTTCCTTTTCTATCAACAAGTTCTATAGCTTGCAGGTGTCCCTCTTTGGTGTAATGGTAGAGGAGTTTATTATTTGATGGCAGGCGCTCAGAGGTAAGACGAAAATAGTCTTTATCGCTGAGAGAATATTCTTGGAGCGGCACAGATAGTGGTCCCAGCGGGCGGCACTGCGCGGCAGAAACCTTATGGTATGACCTTAGAGTGCCATCTGGCATCGTAACGAGAAAATGGTCGTCATGGCGCTGAGCGCTATTATCAGCAAAGTATGCATACTGCCGCGCGGTGCTTGGGATGGGCGTTTCAAATCGGCAGCTGTAGTGCGATGCATGGTGTTTGCGGATGCACTCGAAAGGAGTGCCGGTGCTGTCAAAGGCGTGGGCCACACGCGTATGAGATTTATGCACTTTGCCGTCGATAAGGATGAGGTGTGGGAGAAGTCGCCACTGTCCCCAGCTACTTGAGTAGGATCTTACCAAAGAAAGTGTGTCTATGGATGCAAGTGTAAAATCGTTTTCGCAGTCGACGAAGTCGCCGCTGACGGCATCGACATAGCCTCCCACAAGTGCCTGTGGAATCACATCACTTGGCGCAGAGGAATACAGAAAAGATGAAGTAAACAAGGCTAGTAGCCAAAACAATCGATGCATCATGACACAATCTCCTAAAGTAGTAGTAGAAAACGTAACTGGATTGTGATTTTTATGCAAGAGGAAAATTCGTCAATGTCCAATTTTTTTATAATGAAAGTGAAAAATCGAGTAATGATACGTTTCGCCGACCGTAGCGCATGCGCTACGGCCGTGCTCCACGCGGGGCTAATGAATTCCACCGCTACCGCGGTGGGGTCCATATTAGTCACAACGTGGTAAGGCTCTACACATTATCCCCATGGCCTTAGCCTGATGCATATGTCACTACAGTGGCGCAGGGTCATCGCACTACCGAATGGCTACCAATGGGCACAAAATCCAACTGGATTTTGTGCCCATAGGATTGTAAATTCTATTTCTGCTCCTGAGTTTCGCATTTATTTTTAAACAACATTTTAAAAATTTTGAATTTTTCTTCGCATTTTTCGTGGCGCGACCATTCTTCTAGATTATCAAAATCAATTTTTTGATCTATGCATATATTTACTGCCTGATCCAAGCTCATTTTATCGCCCCAATGATAAAAACTGGCTAATCGATCTTTGACGCTGTCAATAGGCAAAAGCATTTTGATGGTTCCTAATGGAGTTTTAACATTGTTGAAGTGCGTTACGAATTCTGCCCCTACAGCTACTGGAGGAGACACAAATTCTATTAACCAAGGACAGTCTTTATGCTGGAAATATTTTTGTTTTTCAGTAAAGCCAAGTTCGGTTAATATTTTTTTTACATTCCGCAAGTCTTCATATGTAACATAATCCAGATCATATGATTGATAACGATTCGCTGTATAAATCGTCACACAAGCGCCACCGACCAGAATTGTATCAACACCTCTGTTTCGTAGTTCTTCGGATATAAATCCTGCAAAATCACGCAGTGAAATGTGAGCCCAGTTAATCATAATGGCTTTCCAGCACGACGTGGTCGTTTTCTTACAAGAGGCTCATAGTATTTTTGACGTATTTCATCGGGAAAACAAATATATGCTTTTTCTAAAAATGCCTTTAATTCATTCAAAAAAGGATATCGTGGATTGAATTGGTAAAGACGTGTCTTCCCTTCTTTGTGACTGACTACAATACCACCTTTTTCTAGTCTTGCTAAGGCACACTGAAAACTATAAAGAGGAATATGAAATAGTGTCATTAATTGGGAAGGATAGCATTTTTGGTTTGTCAGTATGTAAAACAATACTTTTTCGATAATGGCATTGCCAAAAAGATACTCAAACATAATCACCAAGTTTTTTAGTCATGTTACCAAAAAACTTGGTGATTGTCAAGCCTGCTTGTTATATTTGTATCGCTGCTACCGCAGCTCTGTTTTTTTAACCGTTCTCTCAACCCCACGCTACGGCCGTGCTCCACGCGGGGCTAATGAATTCCACCGCTACCGCATACGCATCAGGCTAAGGTCAGGGCTCTGTAAATCCCTGATTTGGCAAATTTTTTTACCACAGAGGACACAGAGCGCACAGAGAAGTTTGGGTTGTTCGATGCATTTTTCCACTGAAAGTGGAAAAGTCCAAACATATAAAAATCGATTGGCAAATAAATTTGCCATGCGATTTTTATATGCTTGGACTTCAGCGAGCATACGCTCGCTGAAAATGCATCTTCGGTTCTGTTCTCTCTGTGTCCTCTGTGCACTCTGTGGTGAAAAATACCCCAGAAGCCTATGTCAGCTATAACGTTTATTATACCAACATCCCTTAGCCTGATGCATATGCCGCTACCGCGGTGGGGTCCATATCACCTAGAAGCATGATATGTTAAAAAAAAAGCTGCCCAGACATTCCCCACCAACACCTCTGGCACCCCACACGCCTCTGACAAGCTCTCTCTGTAATCTATCTCCTGCAGCTCTCCCTGTAAAAAAACGCCCCCCACACTTGTTACTGCCACAACTTTAACCTTCCCACCTACTCTGCAGCCTACTCTGCAGCTTGCTCACATCACAGTAAATCCTCAAAAGAAATCAGATGACTAAAGAAGTTTTCAGATCTGATATTACTGGATAATTCGCCCTCATATATCAATACAGGACGGACTGATACCGTTTTAGGAATTTTTAACTTGCGAATTTTCTCTTTAACCTCATCAATCACACTCAATGCGATTTGCTTTCGGAATTTAATTTCACAAACATACAAGGTGTGTCGCGTCTGAATTAAAAGATCAATCTGGCAGGCTTCCTCTCTGATAGTTTTATGCTGAAAGTAGGGAGAGATACTTAACACGGAAGCGGGTGCAATTTGCAGTATGCGTTGGATGGCGCTCAAATTGTTCAAGACAAGGTTTTCAAATTGCAATCCCATAATAGTCAGCCATTCAGGTAATTCCTCTAAATGGAGATCGTGATAAATTCCTTGCTCGATCAATTCCTTCTTTGGTTCGATATAGTTGCTATAAAACCGAAGATAATTGTCCTTGAGGCGATATTTATATAGTTTGACTCTTTTACGATTTCCATTCCAGACATAATCCCGAGCAAGAAAACCGGCTTGCTGTAATACAGCCAGCATCTTACTGAAACCACCTGTTTGACGAACACCCAGCCTTTTACAAATTTCTGTTTGATCAAGATTGCCGTGTGATAGAACTTGAATAATCCTTTTATAGTCGTCTGCGCGTCTCCCAAAAATATCTCTAAAAATTTTATCAAACTCCTCTACCAAAATGCCGCCCTTACTAAAACACATCCTCTTAATATTCTGCTCAGCTGTTTCATTCGGTTGAATTTCTTCTAAATATCTTGGAACCGCACCTGTTACACACAATAACTTGAATTTTTCGTACGATGAAATGGTCCGATTTCCCCAAAATTTATTGGCATCATAAAGCGGCATTTCCTCCAGGTTAATGACGAGCGAAACCCTGCCCATAAATCCTTTGTCATTGAGAATATTTTCCTGTATCCACGAAGACACGGAGCCACAAAGAACAAGAATAAGCTCGTTGTTTTTCTTGAATTTTGTATCCCAAACTCCCTTGAGTTTTGCAGCAAAATCCTGATCTCGACCTGCCATCCACGATATCTCATCAAGAAAAATAATCACGCGCCCTTCCGATGTCAACCCAGCTAATGTCGTAAGAGCCTGATTCCAATTGTCAAATTTCATGGCAGGTATACTGAACTTCAGCCCCATAAGTTCGCCAAAGTGATTTAGTTGATCCCTATTGGTGAGCTGTTCCCTCGGTGCTAATCCATAAAATTCCAGAAAGCGCGTACCTTCCCCAAAATGTTCAATTAAAGTGCTCTTCCCAATACGACGGCGCCCACAGCATACAATGATGCCAGCAACCTTTCGTTTTTTGAATTCTTTGAGCTGTGCTAATTCTTCTTCACGACCAATAAACATTTTCATTCACCAACGTTCACATTATGCATGCTTTACTGACTTGAAAATAACATACTGTCGATTTCAAGTCAACGCAAATACCCAGAAAGATTGACTTGAAATCGACATCTTACCGATTTCAAGTCAACTCAGTTGCTCAAAAATAATGACTTCAAAACGACATCTTGTCGATTTCAAGTCATTTTTAACGTCCTGTATCATTTTTCCACCGGAAAATGATACAGGACGTTATAATCCATTTTATGGACATCACAATAGCCACACAGGCCATTATGACATGGCTTGAGCACTATGGCAGTATAGCTCTTTTTGGATTTCTCCTTCTTGGAATCGTCGCATTTCCTATACCTGAAGAGACGTTAATGGTCATCGCTGGCACCCTCATTCATAAAGGCAAATTGGCAGTGCTTCCAACACTCCTGGCCGCCTACTTAGGCAGTATGTGCGGCATTACTATTAGCTACCTTCTAGGACGTATGACCGATAAATACTTCCTCAAAAAATATGGCTATCTGATAGGGCTCTCACAGTCGCGTCTTGAGGCAGTTCATGGCTGGATACATCGCTTCGGCAAATTAACGATACTGTTTGGCTATTTCATTCCAGGCCTCAGACACTTCACAGGCTTTGCTGTAGGCGCAGCAGAACTCGAATACGCAGGGTTTGCCCCTTTTGCCTATGGCGGAGCCATTATCTGGGCCTCAACCTTTCTTGCCATCGGATATTTTCTCGGTAAAGGCCTCACACTCCCCCTCGATGAAATAAAATATATTACTTCATGTATTCTCGCTCTTTGTATTGTGTTATATTTTCTATACCTACTATGGCAAATTATATCACGAAAAAAGTAATAGACGAAAATACCTCCTTTCGACTAAGATCAAGGTAACTTTTGCGAGTTTAATTTTATTAGAAAAAACGCCCTCAGGATGTATTGTAAGGGCATTTTTTGGCAAAAAACCCTTTAATGGTGACAATATGAAAAAAGGTCTTATCTTTGGCTTACAACTCATGTGCTTGTGCCTCTTTGTTGGCCACGCACCCCTTTTGAGCAAAAACTCTGCTCATAAAAAAGATACACATTTTGACGTCTTGAGAAAGACGATGGCGCGAAAGATTAATGATATTCATCGCGTAGATCAGATTCTTGAGGCGTACAAAAAATTAACCAAGGAAGTCCATCAGCCTCAAGCCACATGGAACGTCTTTGAAAAATGGCTTACAGAAAAAAGCTATTTCATAGGAAGCAAACACTATAACCATGATCTCGTCTATGAAGAGCTGCCAGGGCTAAAAAAAAGCGACTCTTTCCATCGATATTTTAAACGCTTTGTTGAGAATATTTTACCAAAAACGCCCCCAAAAGAGGCGCATCACGGAAAGGTAAAACGCATTACTGTCTTATACAGTGGCTTAGCAGGCGGTGGACATAAATCCCCAGCGGTTGCCCTTGCACGATATTGCGAACAGATAGGACATAAGGTACTAATTATAGATCTTGATGAAATATCTAACCTCTACTCTCCTCGTGTCGATGGGTATACAAAAGCACAGATTTACGAAGAGATTTATCAAAGACAGGGCAATCAGAAAAAGGCTACAGAGCTTTATAAACGCATCAATAAGCTCTATACTCCAGAAAAACGAAAATATTTGTTTGATACCAAGGAACGTATTAGAAAGTTTCGTGCTGATCACATATTTGCCGTTGCCCACCACCAGCATAACTTAAGCTATTTAAGCTACCAGCTGGGTATTCCAATGACCTATGTACATACGGACCATACGTTCAATCCAAATCTCATACGCCTCGTTAAGGAGCAAGTCAAACTCGCAGATCCACTGATTCAATTTGGGGTACTCACATACAGTAAATCTTTTTTTGAAAACATACATCAAGCATTTAGTGTACAAGATAAGCATCTACCTCCGGCGCTCAGCAAGCAAATGGTACAGCTTGCATTCCCAGTCAGACCAAGTTTCAAATCCGCAACGAAAGTACAGATAAAGAAGCTGCGCAAGGCGCTTCATATTCCTCAGAATGGTATTGTGTGCAAGCTTGCTATGGGACAAGCTGGATTTACCGATGAGCTTGGAAAAATTGTTCATAAGCTGATCCAAGAAGCAAAAACACTCAAAAAGCCATTAGATGTGTTTGTGATTTGTGCCAAAAACACGAAGCTTAAAGCCGACTTAGAAAAAGTAGTCAAGCGTGCAGCGCTGCACCATAGTAAGCTCCACATGCATGTGTGTGGCTTTATGGAAGAAAAAGAGATGGCAGCCATCGATCGTGCATCGGATGTGTGGATTACGAAACCAGGCGGCGCGACATGTGCAGAGCTCGTCTGTACCCAAAAGCAGATGCTCTACCTCTTTGTAGATCATCATGAATGGGAAAAAACCAATGCCGCATATCTTAGAAAGCTTCGCCTCGCAGCACCTCTATCACTGCAAACATCGATCACCAAGCAAATTATGAAACGCGCAGCCTACCACAAGAAACTCAACCTCAAACGACTGCCAAAAGATCTATGGCGAGAGCAGGTGACGAATATTATTGGTAAGTAACATCATGTGCGAATTTTCCCTTGGAAAATTAGCACATGATGTTACTCTATTGCCGTTTAGCCTGGTCTTCTATTGCGATACTGCCAGGCGAGACACGAAGTTGGTTCGCTGACCTGGGTGTTTGAATCGGTTCAAACACCATACTTGACTTTGACAATGACCTGGCTGACCTGGCCGACAGATTCGGGGGCACAAGAAACAGATTCATAGAGGACTCATTGTTTGGAAAAGGTTGAGCATCATTTGCATTGTCAACGGACCTTGAAGAATTATTAGGCGGTTGTAGTACATGACTATTATAGGATCGTGGCGATACATACGAAGCAATAATCATACCTGAGCCCGAATTTGAACGCGAACCAGATGCTTCAGGTCCATTTGCTACTTGAGGTTGCGCATTATTATTCACAATGGACGGCACGAGTATTGACTGCACGGTAGCTCGTACTACTGCCTGCTGAGAATGAGGCATAGCCTGCATCTCAGGCCCTGCTTGCCCCATATCATACCTTTGTATTACTGCTGTGGAACTTCCACACCATTGCTGAAAACAGTTACAATTACATTGACAACTCATAATATTACTTTTAATTTGTATTTTACGTATTTTTATTGCTTGCTGCTAGTTTGTACCGCTAATTGTGTCGCCCGTGGTGTGGATACATATGCCGGGGCTATGGAACAAGACAACCCAGAAGAGGTACTCATCATCTGAATCGCAGGTGATTGCAATACCTCACGCCCTACTGACCTTATACGAACATCTGATGGCCTCAATACCGGATCATGATAGTTCTGCACAAGCGACGAACAGCCCAATATCTGTTGCACACAATAACAATTACATAAAAAGGTTCTACACATATTTGCTCCTTCCTCACGTTCCACGCAGGCCGTAGCGCGGGTGCGCACGGCCGCGCTTCACGCGGGGCTTTTGTATTGACTAGCTCCTTAGAATAGGCTAATCAATTATACTGAAGAATTTAATTATATAAAATTATACATTTTTATGCACTCACATTTTCTGAATTTTTCGGATTCTTCATATCTAGTATCTAGCACATAACCCGGATTGCACCCCCTTGATTAATAATAAAAATTTTAATTATAATAAAGAAAAAAGGAGGGGGGAGTGTTATGAGTCAAATAACCGAAGGACAAGGGGGAGGGGATGTACAGTTCCCAACAAGCCCAGTATCAGGCCAGTCTGTAGCGCATGTGCCACAGGGAGTTCATCAATCCGCACATACTAGAGAAGTAGATGAACTTATAGAGCAAGATAGTGATGTACAACAAGCTATGAGGGATGCTGCTGAAATAGGTGAAGCTATAAGGAATTTAACACAAGCAGTAACTCACAGGAACGAAGAAGTAAGTCAAATTTCCGATAACTTTCGCGGAGCAGCTATACATAAGTGCAATAACGCACGTATCAGCGCGCAAACTACTCTCGACGAAGCAACGCAAATAGCCACATATCTATCGGAGCGCTATAATGCCCCTGTAGCAAGTTACACAGAAAATATACAACGTACTTATCAAGACATCCAAGAGCGGGCTGAAAGAATCAGAAATATGGCAATGCAACCTATTGTAAATGAAAGCAGCCTGCAATTAGAAGTGCAAGGTATGCGAAATAGCGAAAACACACTAAAAACGGCGCTTCAGGGAATAAAAGATTTCCGCGCTAACTACGATCAGCAGCAAAATTTGGGTTTTGGAATCCATACTACTTGAGAGCTGGCACCATTGAATATTCACGCCATGTGCGACTTTTCCTGGCGTAAAAGTGCACATGGCGAAAATAGCACACACAGTGCCAATACATTTAATGCAATGTGCGCCTTACGAGCTGTTCGAATTGCAAGGATTCATGGCCTTTTCTTTGCCCAAAGGGCAAAAACTGCAACAGCCCAGGGCAACGCCCTGGGTTAGGCAGTGACCCAAATATTGTTGCCTGAAGGGCAACAACAGCAAAAAGTCGCACATCGCGTAATGTTCTTTGAATCAAAGCATTTTGTTATTAAGAAACGCATGGGCTATTTTTGTCATGTGCCATTTTTCCGAAGGAAAATGGCACATGACTGTTAAATGACACATGACTTTAAATTGCATATAATGCATCATGGTCCTAAACTGTGTAGAGGACCATATGATTAAAAAAATTTTTACTTTATTTTCTTTCACCCTTTTTGTTTTTTGCCCCTTGTGTGCTTTAGAGCCGCCTTTAGTCGTCAGCTCTGATAAGTGTAGCAAAAATGAAATAACCGAGCACAGCCTCAAAATTGGGGCCAACACCTTCCCTTATGAAGCCATAGCAGGGACGATGGCAGTGAAAAACGAGAAAGGGGGCGATAAAGCCCATATCTTCTATACAGCCTATTTTCTAAAGGATCCGCTCAAAAAAGATCGCCCCATTACCTTCTGCTTTAATGGAGGCCCTGGTTCTGCCTCTGTTTGGCTCCATATTGGAGCTTTTGGGCCTAAAAAAGTCGTCATAGATGACGTGAAGTACAACGCCTCCCCTGGCCAGTATGAAGATAATCCCCATACCCTCCTGCCGACCACGGATCTCGTCTTTGTCGATCCCGTCTCAACCGGCTTTAGTAAACCTGCGACAGGCATTGAAGCTAAAGAATTTTATAGTGTTGAAGAAGACATTAATACCAATGCTGAGTTTATTCGCGAATTCCTCACTCAATATCAGCGCTGGGGATCAGAAAAATTTTTACTTGGCGAAAGCTATGGAACACTTCGTGTAACAGGCCTAGCCCACAGGCTACATGAACACTATTTTCTTGATGTGAATGGGCTTATACTAATCTCATCTGTTATTGATTTTCAAACAGTTGATAATGACCTCGGCTATATAGTATCACTTCCAAGCCTGGCAGCCTGTGCATGGTATCATAAAAAGTGTGCGCCTATGTATCAGAGTCAAAAACTAAACGAGTTTTTACAAGAGGTGCAAAACTTTGCTACCCATGACTATGCAACCGCACTCTTACTTGGCAATACGCTCGATCCCAAACAAAAATCGCACATTGCCGAAACGCTTTCCGGCTACCTTGGCGTGCCACTCCCGTTTATTTATAATGCCTCGCTTCGCATAAAACCGGAAATTTTCGCAAAAGAGCTACTCAAATCAGAAGAGCTATTAATTGGCCGCTTTGATGGCCGTATGACGGGCTTTGATATTCAGAGAGAGCGCCCCTGGGCGATGTATGATCCCAGCCTGGACAGCGTTGCAGGCAGTTTTCAATCCGCATTTCAGCAGTATTTGATTGATGTGCTGCATGTCAAAGATCGCGCCCCTTACTGGGTATTAAATCATGCAGTACAGCCCTGGGACTTTGGACAGAAAGGGCAAACTGCAGGTTTGGGATATGTGAATATGACTGGGGAGCTCGTTTCGACGCTTTCAAAAAATCCTCAACTTCGCGTCTTTATCGCAAGTGGTTATTTCGATATCGTAACACCATATTTTGCCACAGATTACACCGTAGAACATCTAGACATGAATCCTGCCCTTTTCCACAACATTGAGAGACAGTATTTCGATGCCGGTCATCTTATGTACCTACATCCTCCCTCGCTTGCCAGGCTGCAAGAGAGTTTAGGCAATTTCATCGCATCTTCATAGACTATGCAGTGGCTGCATACGCTAAGACTAAAGCCTTCACAGGTGTTGGCACATTTTTAACAGGGAGAGCTACAGGAGAGAGATTACAGAGAGAGCTTGTCAGAGGCGTTAGGGGTGCTGGGGTGCATTGGTAATTAAGGTCTGGACAGTGAGGAAATTTAGAGAGAGCCAAGGGATCTGTATTGGCGCTATGTGCGCTATTTTCGCCATGCGCACTTTTCCGACAGGAAAAGTCGCACATGGCGTTAGACTATGCGGCGGCTGCAGCGAGCTGCCGGCAGAAAAGAGCTGCAATACGATGGCTCGGAGTTTTGAGCGCTGCTCGAATCAACTGCTTGGACTGCTCTTGCCAATTGGTAATAACCATAATAAGCATCCCAACAACCTGTATGAGCGCCTTTATAAGTATGTTCCACGCAATACCCAGACGAATCCTGAGCTCATCGATCCCTTTCGCGCACGTAAGGTCATGTTGCAGCTGTTGAAGTATCTCTGTCTGTTTCTGAGTAGCTGTACTACTTACATACTCGTGAAATTCATCTAAAAGACCCTGCAGCGCAGTATTGAGCTGCACACGCATGCTCTCCTGCTTTCGTCTTTCATCTTGTCTTTGTCTTTCTTGTTCTTCAAGAGTGCGGCAAAAAGGCTGAGAGGTTTGTCCCAGACTCTCTTCCAGACAAGGAATAATAGCCTCAAAAACACGATTAAGACACTCTGTACCATCAATAGAGGCCACGTATGATGCTAAGAGCGGGGCGTTCTCGGTGACTTTGTTTTCAATATTGACCAAGCTACCAAGCTGCTGCAAGCTCGGGCTGAGATATTTGAGCAGCTCAGTTACAACGGATACAAGACTCTGTGCAAAGCCTGGTGGGGCATCAATCGGAGACGCGCAAGGTCTGAAAAGAGACCTTCCTCCACCGCCTTGTGCCTGAGATATGCCGCTCATCTTCTTTCGAAGCTCTGTAATAAGAGAAAGACACATCTTATCTTTCATGGCATCTGAAGTAACCAGCGAATATAGTAAAACAAAAATCTCAGGCAAAATCACCTTCTCAGTAAGCTGAAAGAGTTCATTTGAGATGTTACTACACACCCTCCCCGGCAAGCGAAGTTTGGGAACAACGATATCAGACGCACCATTGGGAAGTGAATATTTTAAAATTTTTCCTGCAAAATATTGTGCAAAGGCTTCACCGTTTATCTCACCTGGCTCTACAGCTGTACGTGAAGCATGATGCAGCATCTGGCTACAGATATCTGCCACTGATTGCACCCAACGAACAGGTGCAGCCGGATTAGTATGTTGCAATGCTTGGATGCTCTCTACAAGGTTAGTCAGGATATTCAGTATATTGGCCTCTAGTGTTTCCGTGATAAGTGTTTGACGACGAGAGAGTGCGGCATGTGCCACATTGCCAAGAAAAGAGTATTGGCTTTTACCTGTTGCTTCTGAAGAGAGAAACCTTTCTTTTACCCATTTTTCCTGTACGGAGAGGTCTACCTCTTCAGCCTGAAGAAGATAATGATTGAGATAGCGCGCACCAAACTGTGCAAGCAGTTGGCAGACTCGGCCGCATAAAGGACTCCTTGTCAGCCTCTGGAGCTTGGTTCGTGCTGCCGTGAAATCATACTCTACATGTGTAGGAACGAGTACATTACCTGAGACGAATCCAATGACAGATCCAAGCACGGCGGCCGCACAGCGGCTCACCTTGGCAACAAGTGTGTTTACACAGCGGCCCAAAAACGAGCCGCTGCTTGGTGCTGCTACCTGAGCAGCGGGCATTGCTACATTAGGCACGGGCTGCATAGGTCACCTGACGTATTGATTGGTTAATTTTTGTTGCTTGTCTATGGAAATCCTTCCCTCGATCTTGGACACAGTCATCAAGCTGGTTCTGAAAGCGCCGCGAAGCATTCCTTCGTAAGTTGAGAAATAGCTGGGCCATAATATCTGCATACCTATCTTCTTGCTGAGGTTGTATTTTGCTAAGAAGCCGCAGCCACTGGCAAGGATCAGCTTTTTTGATCGCATTACTAGCGATAGTATCAGATACTGTAGGTAACCAGTCTGCTAATGCTTGAATCTCTCCATGCTCGGTATCTTCAGCAATATTTTCAAATCTTCGAAACATATTAGCATGGCCTTTAGCTTGTGGAGGTGGTAGCAACGGGGGGGCTGGTGGGAGCGGGGCAGGCACAGAATACCTGTGCATAAGATACTCAATCTCTGCAGCGTCAGAAAGGACTCCTCTGTCGCCTTCATAGGTGTTTATTTGTAAATCCTCATTATACATATCCATACGATGATCAATCTCTGTAGCATCAGAAAAGGCTCCTCTGTCGCCCTCATAGGTATTTATTTGTAAATCCTCATTATACATGTCCATACGATGATCAATCTCTGTAGTGTCAGCAATAACTGCTCCACCCACATAGGTATCTACTAGTAACTGCACATTGAGCAAGTACTGAAATGCACGCTTCGTTGAGTCGAGAGAGGTCTGGTCGATAGCATTTCTAAGGTCTGCTTTCGTAAGAAACGTAAATTGCCGAATTTGGTTAGGTTCAAAGAAAAAAAGATGTTCAAGCGTTATAGCATTGTTAGCATTGTTCCATCTCTCCTGCACAACCCGTGCAATTTTTTCTACGTCTCCTCCATTACTATATTTGATCCATAACACACGGCCGAGTCGTTGAAAAAAAAGAACAGCCTCATCTACAGCATGTCTGAGATGCTGGTTTATTGTGCCTAATGACATACTACCTCCAATAATACCGCGCTACTCGTGTCGTAGACCAATGTCTGACAGAACAGCTTACAATTGTAGCAGCGTATATTAACGCGATGTGCGACTTTTTGCTGTTGTTGCCCTTCAGGCAACAATATTAGGGTCACCGTCTAACCCAGGGCGTTGCCCTGGGCTGTTGCAGTTTTTGCCCTTTGGGCAAAGAAAAGACTATAAACCCTTGCAATTCGAACAGCTTGTAAGTCGCATACACGTTAAATGTATTGACGCTATGTGCACTTTTCCGGCAGGAAAAGTCGCACATGGCGTTATGATACCTAGTGTATGAGAAACAGACAATTAAGGAAATGAGAATTTTTACGTATGTGCGACTCCTCCTTTCGGAAAAAGTCGCACGTGGTGTGGATTATCTTGAATTGATCACGTTCTTGATACTTCGCGCGAGCGTACGGAAAGTACGGGACTTACCCCATTCATCCAGTTCTTTTTTAAACGCCGCCTGTTGCACTCCTCCTAGGTCCAAATATAACCTTATAACAATTTGTTTTATGCGTTGTTGTGCCACAATTTGCACTCTGTTATCTGCTGGGTGAGGAGAGAGTGCTTTTAAAAGCCGAAGCCAGACAGTGTGATTTGTTGCTTTCAACGCATCAGTTGCTACGTCATCTGATACCGTGGTCAGCCACTGAGCACGAGTTGCAATAGTTGCCTTCCTTGCTTTAGATCCAAGTTTTCCAAATTTTGTAATCATTTTAGCATGATCTTGAGTATCGACGTCAGAATCCGACTCTTCTGCTTCACCAGCCTCGTCGGCTTCCTCAGAATCACTGCTCTCATCAACATTAGCAGCCTCGGCCTCAGTATCTTGTGGCTCATCAGTCTCTGCTTCAATAAACTCTGGATAATCCATTGGCGGTATGCTATCCACTGGTATGTTATCCACTGGTGGCGGGGCTGGTGGGAGTGGGGCAGGCACAAAATATCTCTGCATAAGATACTCAATTTCTGTAGCATCAGAAAGCGCTCCTCTGTCGCCTTCATAGGTATTTATTTGTAAATCCTCATTATACCTATCCATATGATGATCAATCTCTGTAGCGTCAGAAAAGGCTCCTCTGTCGCCTTCATAGGTATTTATTTGTAAATCCTCATTATACCTATCCATATGATGATCAATCTCTGTAGCGTCAGAAAAGGCTCCTCTGTCGCCTTCATAGGTATTTATTTGTAAATCCTCATTATACCTATCCATATGATGATCAATCTCTGTAGCGTCAGAAAAGGCTCCTCTGTCGCCTTCATAGGTATTTATTTGTAAATCCTCATTATACCTATCCATATGATGATCAATCTCTGTAGCGTCAGAAAAGGCTCCTCTGTCGCCCTCATAGGTATTTATTTGTAACTCCTCATTATACATGTCCATACGATAATCAATCTCTGCGGCGTCAGCAACGCCTCCTCTGCCAACCATTTCAGCATCTACTTGTAACTGCACATTAAGCAAGTACTGAAATGCACGCTTCGTCGAGTCAATGGAGGTCTGGTCGATAGCATTTCTAAGGTCTGCTTTCGTAAGAAACTTAAATTGTCGGATTTGGTTAGGTTCAAAGAAAAAAAGATGTTCAAGCGTTATAGCATTGTTAGCATTGTTCCATCTCTCCTGCACAACCTGTGCAATTTTTTCTACGTCTCCTCCATTACTATATTTGATCCACAACACACGACTAAGTCGGTGAAAAAAAAGAACAGCCTCATCTACAGCATGTCTGAGATGTTGACCTATTGTATTTATTGACATACTACCTCTGAAATATATTCTACTACTACCCCTCGCAAGCTCGGGGTCGTAGAGTAGCATTACCGATAGCATTATTGCTATTGGTAATGACTTGACCCACCTAGTGTATGGGAAACTAACAATTAATGGAATGGGATTTTTGCACCATACCATCGATAGTTTACATAACTATTCGCTAATCAGGCTAAGTCATGGCTCTCACAGGCTTTGGCACATTTTTTTCACAGGGAGAGCTGCAGGAGAGGGCTTACAGAGAGAGCTTGTCAGAGGCGTGTGTGGTACTAAATGCATTGGTAATAAAGGTCTGGGCAGTGGGGAGATTAGAGAGAAAGCGAAGGGATCATTATGGGCTTATAAGAAGCGCCAAAGATGTATTTTCAGCGAGCGGACGCTCGCTGAAGTCCAAGCATATAAAAATCGCATGGCAAATAAATTTGCCATGCGATTTTTATATGCTTGGACTTTTCCACTTTCAGTGGAAAAATACATCGAACATCCCAAACCGTCGCTGGTCTCTGTAACTCTCCCTGTAAAAAAAAGCAACCATGGACATACACACCAACACCCCCAGTCCCCATAACGCCTCTGACAAGCTCTCTCTGCAGCTATTCTCCTGTGGCTCTCCCTGTAAAAAAAAGTCCCCACAACTTGTAGCTGCCAAAACCCTAAGATCCTGCGTCATCATTCTCTTGCCGCCCAGGACGCTAGCCATTACCTCTGGAAGTCCTGTAGGGGCACTTTTTTGACTTGTGGGTAATAGCATGGCCAACACCCTGGGTTAGGAAAAAGGATACTAGAATAACCGCTTCAACGGTTTATAGGGCTTGCGTGAGCGAACAATAGCGAGACAGCGCTTTTGCAACTTGCGATTTCTAAAGTCATTAATGGGATTGCCGTTATTGTAGATGTAGAGCACCTTGCGTACATAATGAAAATGCCCTCGAGCGCTCTGCTCAAGCATACAGAGCATGGCCGCACAATCACCTGCGGAGGCCAAAAAATGCCCCTTATTATCCATAAGGTCCTTTTTTTTGATTCTTTGGAAAAGGCGGGCATAAAAAGTACGCAAATGGCTTGCCACGGTTCTGTACTGGCGAAAGGCATTTTTGCGTATTACCCATTTGGGAAAGGCACGGCAAACGTTACGATAATCGGGGTTGGGTTGTATTTCGTAGCTCCCATAGGTCATCCAAATATGGGGATGCTTGTTGTAGAGCGATGCAATATATCCAAAGGCATCAGGGCCTTTCACTCTATCATCTCCATCCACAATGATCACTACAGAGCGTGGAGGGGCTTTTTTTATCGCATAATAGGTGTTTGCAAGAGCTCCTTGTCGTTTTTTATTGTGAATAACGTGTATTTTATCCTCAAGGTGATGTTCCTTCACAAATTGATCCACTACTTCGCCCGTTTTATCTTCGGAGCAATCATTTATATAACATGCCTGCCAATGGGGATAGCGCTGCTGTGCAACAGATGTCAAGTTCTCTTGTACCCACCGCTCATTGTTATATGAACACATCACAACGTACAAAGAAACAGGAGTATGAGCTGCTAATAAACCCGCTGTGCCCCCTACTCCTAAGAACACGTTTGTGACAAAAAGATTTCGCATCGTCGCACGCAGAAGGTGATGCACACAGATAAGCACAATACGCCCATAACCGCGTAGGATAATCTGCATCATGCGAAAGTAATACCATAACATTAAAAGAAACATAGAAATATCCGCATTCTTGATGTTAGAATCAACATGCATTTGTTTAAAATTAGCAAACACTTATGGGGTCTGCTAATTTTTTGTTTGCTTCTATTATGTACCATGTTACAATTTAGTTAGCAAGGAAAAAATAACGCTACGTGCAACTTTTCCTGACGGAAAAGCGCACATAACAAAAATAGA
>Ga0207126_1047_pt2 | contig 17588 bp, 16 predicted proteins | sample Alteio_BWMinHeat_20_FD_153586 | JGI IMG/M metagenome (GOLD analysis project Ga0207126, IMG submission 153586) | Enriched cells from forest soil in Barre Woods Harvard Forest LTER site, Petersham, Massachusetts, United States -... | ecosystem: Environmental > Terrestrial > Soil > Temperate forest >...
AATGCACGTTATGTGTCTGCATCTAATGGGTATCAGTTTTCTACATGTACTGTATCCACACTTTCCTCAAGTGCCTTTTCATCATCTTCAAGCTTTGCTTCAAACGCACTGTCTTGTTCTTCCGTGGCGTCGGAGGCGCTTGGGTTATTGAATGCATCTATGTCTTCTTCACGAGCAGAGCTTTGTTCGAGTGTTGCACAGGCTCAATATGCGCTAGGGGAGGCTTATTGGTTTGGACGTGGTATTACACAATCGTATGCTGAAGCAACGGTGTTGTACAGACGTGCAGCAGAGCAAGGCCATGTAGAGGCTCAATATGAGTTGGGGTGGGCTTATTGGTTTGGGGAAGGTATTGAACAATCGCATACTAACGCAGTGCGGTGGTTCGAACGTGCAGCAGAGCAAGGCCATGCAGAGGCTCAATATGCGCTGGGGTGCGCTTATTTGAACGGGCAAGGTATTGCAAAATCGGATGTTGAAGCAGTGGCATGGTTTGGAGCAGCAGCTAAACAAGGCCATGCAGAGGCTCAATATGCGTTGGGGGAGGCTTATTGGTATGGGCAAGGAGTTATACGATCGGATATTGAGGCAGTGGCGTGGTACGGATGTGCAGCAGAGCAAGGCCATGCAGCTGCTCAATATGAATTGGGGGATGCTTATTGGTATGGGCAAGGAGTTACACAATCGTATACTGAAGCAGTAGTGTTGTTTGCAACAGCAGCAGCGCAGGGTGTAGCTCTGGCCCAACTTGAATTAGGAAAATTGTATCGAACAGGGGAAGGTGGTGTTGTACAAAACTCAGATCGTGCAACATATTGGCTAAGCCGTGCCGCTTTGCAAGGAAATGAAGAAGCCAGCGAAATACTACGCGCTTTAAACGGATCTTGAATGGCCTGTAGGGCAGATTTGATGTACCTACTTCTCGTTATTTACGAATCTTGTTCAGTCACAGCATGGCTACCTATGAGCGCACAATCCAACTGGATTTTTGCGCTCATAGTATATGAAAGTTGACAATTTACAATGATTTTTGCTATAACATGTTTCATTTTAAATTTATATAGGAGTTTACATAAATTATGGTTAATATAGCATCATCGTCCATGCAACAAAATGCACGTTATGTGTCTGCATCTAATGGGTATCAGTTTTCTACATGTACTGTATCCACACTTTCCTCAAGTGCCTTTTCATCATCTTCAAGCTTTGCTTCAAACGCACTGTCTTGTTCTTCCGTGGCGTCGGAGGCGCTTGGGTTATTGAATGCATCTATGTCTTCTTCACGAGCAGAGCTTTGTTCGAGTGTTGCACAGGTGATGAGCAGTGCATCGTCAATATCTTCCTCTGTCGCTTCTATTATTCAGGCATTTGCCCATCCATCCCTTGTTTCATCGAGTTCTAAGCATGACGTGTCAAGTAATGATTGCGTTGAAGTAGGAATGGCTTATTGGTATGGGACAGATATTGAACAATCGTATGTTCAAGCAGTAGCGTGGTTTGGAGCAGCAGCTAAACAAGGCCATGCAGATGCTCAATATATGTTGGGAATGGCTTATTGGCTTGGGCAAGGTACTGAACAATCGTATGTTGAAGCAGTGGCGTGGTATAGATGTGCAGCAGAGCAAACCCATGCACATGCTCAATGTGCCCTGGGGTGTGCTTATTGGTTTGGGCAAGGAGTTACACAATCGTATACTGAAGCAGTGGAGTGGTACAGATGTGCGGCAGAGCAAGGCAATAGAGGTGCTCAATATGAGCTGGGGGATGCTTATAGGCTTGGACAAGGAGTTACACAATCGTATACTGAAGCAGTAAAGTGGTACAGTAAGGCAGCCGAGCAAGGCTATGCAAATGCTCAATATATGTTGGGAGTAACATATGTGGATGCGTAAGGAGTTACAAATTAAATTTATATAATGGGTTGCGTAAATTATGGTTAATTCAGCATCATCGTCCATGCAACAAAATGCACTTTATGCATCTGCATTTGATGGGTATCAGTCTTCTGCATGTACTGCATCCACGCTTTCCTCAAGTGCTTTTTCAACTTCCTCCTTAGTGGAGCGGCTCAGGCTTGCGACAGCGCAAACCCATGCAGAGGCTCAATATGCGCTGGGGTGTGCTTATTGGTTTGGCCGAGGTATTTCACAATCGTATATTGAAGCAGTAGTGTGGTACAGATGTGCAGCAGAGCAAGGTCATGTTGCTGCTCAATATGAGCTGGGGTATGCTTATTGGCTTGGGCAAGGGGTTACACAATCGGATGATGAAGCAGTGACGTGGTTTGGAGCAGCAGCTAAACAAGGCCATGCACATGCTCAATGCGCACTGGGGGATGCTTATTGGTTTGGGCGAGGAGTTACACAATCGGATATTGAAGCAGTGGCGTGGTACAGATGTGCGGCAGAGCAAGGCCATGGAGGTGCTCAACATGCGTTGGGAGGCGTTTACTTGTATGGGGTGGGCGTTGCACAATCGTCTGTAACGGCAGTATCATGGTATGAACAAGCAGCTGAGCAGGGTTTTGCGCAAGCCCAACTTGAATTAGGAAAATTGTATCAAACAGGGAAAGGTGATGTTGCACCACACTCAGATCGTGCAACATATTGGCTAAGACGTGCCGCTTTGCAAGGAAATGAAGAGGCCAGCGAAGCGCTACGCGCTTTAAACGGATCCTGAAATCATCGTTTCTAAGGGATCGTTAAGAAATAAGTCGTACATTTAAGAGGGCGTTTGGGAAAAAATGTTTGGCTTGGAATTGTTAATAGGTTGACAATTTACAATAATTTCTGATACAATCCTTTTTGTTTTATTTATTATTAAATTTATATAATTGTTTACATAAATTATGGTTAATGCATCATCGTTCATGCAACAGAATGCACTTTATGTATCTGCATTTGATGTGTATCACTCCTCTGCATGTACTGCTTCTTCCTCTTCAGTGGAGCAGTTAAGGCTTGCAGCAGCGCAAGACCATGCGCAGGCTCAATATGAGTTGGGGGAAGCTTATTGGCATGGGCGAGGAGTTACACAATCGTACGTTGAAGCAGTGGAGTGGTACAGATGTGCAGCAGAGCAAGGCAATGCAGACGCCAAATATGCGCTGGGGTGCGCGCATTGGCATGGGCGAGGAGTTACACAATCGGATGCTGAAGCGGTGGCGTGCTACAGACGTCCAGCAGAGCAAGGTCATGCAGATGCCCAATATGCGCTGGGAGATGCTTATTGGCATGGGCGAGGTATTTTACAATCGGATATTGAAGCAGTAGTATGGTTTAGAGCAGCGGCGAAACAGGGCAATGCAGATGCTCAATGTGCGCTGGGGTGCGCTTGTTGGTATGGGCGAGGAGTTACACAATCGTATGCTGAAGCGGTGGCGTGGTACAGACGTGCAGCAGAGCAAGGCCATGCAGATGCTCAATGTGAGCTGGGGTACGCTTATTGGTATGGGCAAGGAGTTACACAATCGCATCCTGAAGCGCTAGCGTGGTTCAGACGTGCAGCAGAGCAAGACTATGTAAATGCTCAATGTGAACTGGGGTTCATTCATTGGTATGGGCAAGGAATTACACAATCGGATGCTGAAGCAGTCGTGTGGTTCAGGCGTGCAGCAGCACAAAACAATGCTGTTGCTCAATATATGTTAGGATTCGCTTATTGGTGTGGGCGAGGTATTTTACAATCATATGATGAAGCAGTAGCGTGGTGCTGGCGTGCAGCAGAGCAAAACCATCCTTCTGCTCAATATATGTTGGGGGTGGTGTATTGGCTAGGGCGAGGAGTTACACAATCGGATGCTGTAGCAGTGGCATGGTTCAAATGTGCAGCAGCGCAAAACGATGCTACTGCTCAAAATGCGTTGGGGGAGGCATATTGGTACGGGCGAGGAGTGACACAATCGGATGCTGCAGCAGTAGCGTGGTACAGACGTGCAGCAGAGCAAAACCAGGCTAATGCTCAATATATGTTGGGGGAGGCTTATAGGCTAGGGCGAGGAGTTCCACAATCGCATGCTGCAGCAGTGCCGTGGTTCAGACGTGCAGCAGTGCAAGGCAATGGAGATGCCCAATATGCGCTGGGGAATGCTTATTGGCTTGGGCGAAGAGGAGTGTCACAATCGTATGCTGCAGCAATGACGTGGTTCAGACATGCAGCAGTGCAAGGCAATGGACATGCCCAATATGCGCTGGGGAATGCTTATTGGTTTGGGCGAGGAGTTATACAATCGTATGTTGACGCGGTGGCGTGGTATGAACAAGCAGCTGAGCAGGGTGTTGCTGAAGCCCAACTTAAATTAGGAAAATTGTATCAAACAGGGGTTGATGGTGTTACAGCAAGCGCAGATCGTGCATCATATTGGTTAACACGTGCTACTCTTCAGGGAAATGAAGAAGCCTGTCATTTACTACGAGCCTTAAACGGATCCTGAAATCATCACCTTCTACCAATAACAGGGGATCGTATCTGTTATATGGAAGTTGACAATTTACAATAAGTTTTGCTAAAATCATTTCTACTTTATTTATTATTAAATTTATATAGGAGTTTACATAGATTATGGTTAATGCAGCATCATCATCCATACAACAAAATGCACTTTGTGCATCTTCATCTTCTGATGGGTATCCATCTTCTGCATGTACTGTATCCACAGTATCCTCAAGCGCCTTTTCATCATCTTCGAGCTTTGCTTCAAACGCAATGTCATGTTCTTCCGTGGTGTCGATGGCGCTTGGGTTATTGAATGCATCTTCACCTTCTTGCCTCAGGCGTGTGGCAGAGCAAGGCCATAGAGCTGCTCAATATTCGTTGGGGAATGCTTATTGGCATGGGCGAGGAGTTGTACAATCGTATGCTGACGCAGTAGTATGGTACAGATGTGCAGCAGAACAAGGCCATGGAGGTGCTCAATGCAATTTGGGGTCTGCTTATTGGCTTGGGCAAGGGGGTACACAATCGGATGCTGAAGCAGTGACATGGTATGGAGCAGCAGCTAAACAAGGCAATGCACATGCTCAACATGCCCTGGGGGAAGCTTATTGGCTTGGGCGAGGAGTTACACAATCGTATGTTGAAGCAGTGGCGTGGTACAGATGTGCAGCAGAGCAAGGCCATGGAGATGCTGAATGCAATCTGGGGGCTGCTTATTGGCTTGGGCGAGGAGTTACACAATCGTATGTTGAAGCAGTGACATGGGTTGGAGCAGCAGCTAAACGAGGCAATGCACGTGCTCAATGTGCACTGGGGGAGGCTTATTGGCATGGGCGAGGAGTTGCACAATCGGATGTTGAAGCAGTGGCGTGGTACAGATGTGCAGCAGAGCAAGGCCATGGAGATGCTGAATACAATCTGGGGGCTGCTTATTGGCATGGGCGAGGAGTTGCACAATCGTATGTTGAAGCAGTGACATGGATTGGAGCAGCAGCTAAACGAGGCAATGCATATGCTCAATGTGCACTGGGGGAGGCTTATTTGTATGGGCGAGGTATTGAACAATCGGATATTGAAGCAGTAGTGTGGTACAGACTTGCAGCAGAGCAAGGCAATGCAGTTGCTCAACACGTGTTGGGAGGCGTTTACTTGTATGGGGTAGGCGTTGCACAATCGTCTGTAACGGCAGTATCATGGTATGAACAAGCAGCTGAGCAGGGTTTTGAGCAAGCCCAACTTGAATTAGGAAAATTGTATCAAACAGGGGAAGGTGATGTTGCACCACACTCAGGTCGTGCAACATATTGGCTAAGACGTGCCGCTCTTCAGGGAAATGAAGAGGCCAGCGAAGCACTACGCGCCTTAAACGGATCCTGAAATCATCGTTCTTAAATGGCCTCTTCTAGCTGATATGGTCCCCGCCACGGTAGTGGCGGTAAGTGGTTAGCCCCGCGTGGAGCACGGCCGTAGCGCATGCGCTACGGCCTACGAAATGTGGGGTTAGGGAAATGGGTAAAAAAAACAGAGCTGCGGCAGCAGCGACACCGTTTTTTATGCTGTTACATTTTGCACAATTCGATTATAATCTGGGATTTGACAAGAAAAACAAGTACACTGGACCATGGAGATACAGCAATCTCTACACAAGCTGGGTGTTTTGTAGATGAAAATTGATAATTTATTATTAAAAGTTGATAGCAATATCCACTTACAGCCACTTCAAGAAGAAGAAGTGGACGTCTTGTTTGCCTTAGTAGATGCTAATCGGCCCTATTTGAGAGAATTTCTTGGTTGGGTAGATTATAATACGTCACGCGCCCATGCGCTTGCCTTCATAAAAGAAGAGAAAGAAAAGGCAAAAAAGCTTGAGTCGTTTACAGTAGGCATATATCTTTCAAACGCACTTGTGGGAGTGATTTCTTTGCATGCTATTGATCATCTCAACCAATGTGCCAGTATCGGCTATTGGATTGCACAAAAATATCAAGGCAAAGGCATTATGTCGGCAAGTGTACATGCCGTTATTGAATATGCCTTTCGTGAGCTGCATTTGCATCGCATTGAGCTTCGCTGTGCGGTCCATAACCATAAAAGCAGAAAAATTGCCGAAAGGATGGGTTTTTCACAAGAAGGTACTCTCATTCAAGCTATTCATCACTATGGCACCTATTTTGATGCCTACATGTATGGGCTTACGGCATCTACGAAGGAATCCTGAAGACTATGTTTATAACATTTGAAGGGGGCGAGGGTGCTGGTAAGAGCACTCTCATACAGAATATACGTCAGGAGCTCTCCAAAACTGCCAAGGTGCTCTACACACGTGAGCCGGGAGGCACGGCCTTTGGTGATGCCTTGCGAGCGCTACTTTTGCAAAAGAAGGAAGGCACGAAGAAGGACGGCACGAAGAAGGACGGCACGAAGAAGGACGGCACGAAGAAGGACGGTATGACCATAGGTGCAAGAGCTGAGCTGTTTTTGTTCTTAGCATCGCGTGTACAGCATATTGAAGAGGTGATTTTGCCGGCACTCAAAAATAATACTATTGTGCTGTGTGATCGCTTCACCGATTCGACCATTGCCTACCAAGGCGCAGGACGAGGGCTTGATGCTGCCTATGTTAGCAGTAGTGCCGCTCTTGCTGCCCAGGGAGTTATTCCCGACCTTACGTTTTATATTGATGTCGATCCAAAAGTAGGCCTTGCACGCGCGCTCGCCCGAGATGTGCCTGACCGCTTCGAAGCCGAGGAGTATGCCTTTCACGAACGAGTAAGGCAAGCGTTTCTTGATATCGCAAAGAAGCATCCTGAACGAGTGCATGTCCTTGATGGCACAAAATCCCGAGAAGCACTCTTTCAAGAGGCGATGCAATGCCTACACGCCTCTATAGAGGGATTATGAATGATCTTAACGTGTCCTATTTGAAAAAACGCCTGGAAACCAACACGGTCCCTCACCTCATGCTTTTTGCTGGAGGCGAAAACACGCACAAAAAAGAATGCGCTGTTGATTTTGCTAAAAAATGGATGAGCTGTAGTGTAACAAAACCAATCACTGCTTTTGCGGATTTACATATGTTTGTAACGGAGGGCAAAAGTGGGATGCACAGTCGAGAGTCCATACAGGAGTTGATTCATATCGCACATCTTGCTCCCTATGAGGCTGTGGGCCGGGCCTTTATTATTGACAATGCCGAACGCATGCTGCCTACGAGTGCCAATGCGCTCTTAAAAATAGTTGAGGAGCCGCCTCCGAACACCTTAATTATTTTACTATCCAGTGAGCCAGGAAAGCTCATGCCCACCATTCGGTCTCGTTGTCAAATTCTTCGCTTCACCCCTCTGCAACAAGAGGATGAAGCGAAGAAAAATAATCTCTATACACCCATTCTGCGTACTCTTATGCAACAAGAAAAGCCGTCGTTTGTGGATATATCAGCTGTCTGTGTAGATATAAATAAATATTTTGAAGATAGGCGAAAACGGCTTGAGAAGGAGCTTACGGCGCATACACCCAGTGCGCTTAAGGCGATGAGTGCACAGGCGCGCGAAAAGATAGACAGCGAGCTCGAGGGAGCCGTCACGGCCCAGTGGATGCATGAAGTCGAAGCACTTCTTATGGAGATTGCTGAGCTGAGTAAAGAACATGAAAGTGTTGATTTGCACAGTGTGGATACAGCGCTTCGCTTTGCCAAGTTGAGTCTCGAGCGCTGGGTGCCCCTCAAACATGTGCTCGAGACACTACTACTGAAGTTAGGATGATTGGGTTATTCAGGCAATAGCATGAATCCCTTTTTTAACTATAAGATTAAGCATTTTAAGAGCAATACCACGAGGACGTTTTTTACCGTGCTCCCATTGCTGTATAGTAGAAACACTTGTATTTAGATATAATGCAAAGACGCCCTGACTCATTTTTTCGCGCAGACGAAGACTTTTTATTTCTCGAGGAGATAAATTTTCAACAGGCGTAAGACATAGAGCATCAAACTCGTGCATAGTTGTTGCATCAACAAGCCCTGCATCATACAGGCCTTCTATGGATTCGTGAACTACTTCTAAGATTGATTTTTTCATATTATTTTACCTCAATTAATTCACCTGCATGTATAGCTTGTGCAAGTTGCTTATCACTGAAGCTAAAATATAATTTTGCTAATTTTTTAAGAGCTAGTTCTTCTTGCTCAGTAATATTTGAGCGAACATTTTTTGCATATCCGTAGATAAAAAAAGCATGCTTATCTGTTTTAAAAGCTATTATAGTGCGTGTTCCAGCACTTTTTCCTCGGCCATTTAAGGCAATACGTTTTTTAAAAATATTGCCTCCCAAATTAGCCTCATATAAGCCACTGCTAACTTCACGAATCGCGTTTTTTAATTCCTCATCAGAGATCCCCACTTCTTTTGTCCAGCGATGAAAAGCTTTATTCTTAAAAATCTGCATTGGCCGCACCCCTTCCTCTATACACAATTATAGCTCTAAGTGTTATATTTTTCAAAGCTAAAAAATAACTCAACTTGCGAGCTGAGTCTCGAGCGCTGGGTGCCCCTTAAACATGTGCTCGAGACGCTACTACTGAAGTTAGGATGATTGGGTTATTGTAGATTGCGATATGTGCTGTCTTTGTTGTATGAACTGAGGTAAAGGAGCATTTATTGCATCAAAAAGAAGTAATTTTTGCGCACTAGTAATGTTTGGTGCAAAGCGCGGTGCTCCACGTTGTACAGCTACTGTTGTGGCACCGGTAGTACTGTTTACATTTGTTGTGAGTGTAATAGGAATTGTTGCAATGTTGTTTGATCCTTGACGAATAGCTATGTCCATGGTACTGATGACTTGGAATCCAGTAGATGTAGATGATACATTTACAGTAGTAACTTGATCAGTAAGCCGAATCGTTAAGGGAGGGTTGATATTATGGGTAGTGCTGTATTGCGATAATTGATTATAAAGTGGCACCACACCATATGCTGCATACTCTTTTGACATAAATTTTAAAACCATAATGTCGCGATTGTCCATTACTAGCTGATTATTGCTCGCTGTGAAAGGTTGTAAATCTTCTGCATTGGCATTTGCATGTTGTGCCAATCTTGTGGCTTTATCTTCAAGCTGTGCTTCAGTATAAGGCCATCCCATTGTTGTATTAATTTGTCTGAGTAGAGTTTTAATCATTTCTTTGTTTTGAGTAGTAACCGTAGAGGGAGTAGATGGTGGAATTGTTGACCTTGTAACAGCTTGTGGGTTATTCCCGATGGTTATGTTTATCCGTCCGAAAAGTCTGCAAAGGCTTTTTGTAAGTTCAGAAATAGCTAATTTGATAATTGGCCTTGCTGTACCAAAAAGACGTCCCCGTCCTTGGGGTAGTTGTGCTGAGCGCACTTCTTGATCATTAAAAGTATCAGTACGAGAAAATTGTGTTTCTAATTGTGTCAACTGTACCGGAGTTGGAGTCACTACGGGGCTTGGAGTAGGTACCGGAGTTGCAATAGAACCAGGTGACGCACGATCTCTCAAGTAGTCAGCTACGTTCCATGAAACATGTTCATAATGTGAGGCGAGGGTAGCGCTGCCGAGGTTGCTCAAAGTAGGATTAGCTACATTTTGGGTCATTGCAGCAAGCAGGACACTTCTGCTGCGTACTGGCGCTTGTGTTCTGCTGCTGATAGTAGGCCTTGGTGTTTCGCTTGATTGTGTGGGTTGCGTAGCCATTTGTTGTATCAAGTGTCTACGACCAAGCGCAGTAGTGTGTATTTGTGGTGTTTCGCCAGATAAGCTCATGCGAATGTTTTGATCACTTGTTGGTGGGACTGGTGCCATATCTAAATTCACCTCTTAAATTTTTTATTATAGTTATGTTTATTACGTACTTAAATCCTGTGAGTTATACTCTTCCATCGGCGCAGCAGTGTTTTGGGTAGCTGCCGGGGCTGGGGCTAACTGCTGGCTTTCTTCAATACGTGCCTGTAACTGGCTGTTTTCTCTAGTAAGGCGTGTCCGTTCGGTAATAAGCTGCTCGCGTTCATTGATGATTACGCTCCCTGCTCTGTGAAATTCCGCAGTACCTATCAACCCTCCTTCTACTAAGCCAGATTGTTGAGATAACTCTCTATCTAATACTGTTATCCTATTGCTTATATTTGCTATTACAGTATGTATTGCTGCTATATGATTTTGTATATTTGCTATTTGTTCATTTGATGATGAGACTTGAGCTGGAGTGAGGGTAGGTTGAGGAACTAGTGTCGCCGTTACTGACAATGGGGATACCATAGCTTCGCATAATCGATCTAAAGTTGCGACGATATCCGGTGGCACACGGCTGCGCTGTTCAGGGGTTCCGGCCCAGTCATTTACTTCTCTCATGATGTTTTGGCTGAGCGTAGTGATATTCTTGCGCTCTGTGGGATTACTTATGCTTGCTTCGGCCATGCGGCTATTAATGACCCGTAAAAAGTGTTGTATCACTACCATTTTTTGTGCACGCGCCGCGATTTCCGTAGGGGATAAAGGAGGAGTAAGTCTTGCAAAGTATTGCACTACAGATTGGGCAAATGTATCATTCATGGAATGTATGGTGGGATCTCTATTTGCCGCTATTATTTGAGGTGCTAGGCTATTCAAATATGTACTTGTTGTATCCGCAAGTAAAGCACGAAGAAGAGGCCTTTCTCGGGTGTTTTCTGCTATGACGTCCGCTCTTTGTAAGATGCTGCTTACATTTTGTAAAATAGGTGGGTTACCTTGAAGATTAAACTGTAGATTTCTGTAGCCCTGTGTTATTATCGATCTCATTTCAGTCATTCCTGGCCTTGTTTCACGCCATCCAGAGCCCGGTATTTCGGTGGCAGCTTCATTAGTGAGAAGGCGGCCTGCGCTGAGTACTGCTTGATTTGTCGCCATATGGGGATTTGTAACGGTAATAGTAGGACTCGTTCTAGGAGTTGTAGTAGTGAATGGAGGGCTCTCTCTTAGCTGATTACGTATGAAAGCTTCATTTAAGTTGCCTTGTAATTGAAGAGGAGAAGCTGTTGCTATAGAACGAGAAGAGGAATTTGTTGGCGTTTGCGCCCTTGCATTTTGTGTGCGCTGGAGTCGTGCAGCCTGTTGGTTTATAACTTGCGGGGCAATAATGGCAGCAGCAGAAGATGAGCTTGCAGTGGTGGCTCGAGGAGCTGTAGACGATGTTGTGGGCGGTGTTGTGCGCAGTGGTGGTCCATGGTTCACTACGAGATCAACACTTGGGGGATGTCCCACGTCTCTTGGGGTAAGTTGGTGAGATGCTACGGATTGCGGTGGAGTTGCACTCGGCGCATTACTTTGCATAATTACATTACTAGATACCTGCGCCATTTGCAAAATCTGTGAGCGCCTCGTGCTTAGGGTGACTCCTGTGCCCCTTAATGTTGTCACTGCCAAGTGTTCTACTGTTTGTGGATGACCTGTAAGTGCATCAGTCGATGCGCTCAGACGGGGGCGTGGCGGTGTTATGTTTTGGGCTGTTGTAGCAGCTATTGTTGTAGCAGCTATCCCTGCTCTCATTGCACACATATTATAAAACCCCCCCCTACTGATTTCATTATAGCATATATAAAATTTATTTTTGATTTTTTTATTTTTTATTGATTATTATATTTATATATGATAGAATTTACATATTTTATAAATATTGAGGTAATATGACATCTATTGGAAATTGTAATGGATATTTAGGGTCTCCAAGATTTCTTGAATCAAATCTTATTGTTACGAATAATCAAATCGAAAAATACACAACATCCTGTATAGTAAGTGTGCTTTTAGAGCATTATGAATACGATATTGGGGCAGTGCCTGCGTCTATTCGTAGCTATTTTGAAAGATTTTTGTCTTACACACGCCGCATTGCTATTCCAGCAACGCTTACGCAAGAAAAAAGATCGGCATTAGTTACCTTTTTTCCACGAGCAACACTAGAATTCGAGGATTCATGGCTTGAAGCGGTGCCATTAAAGAGCCGAGCGATTACAAACCAGCAAGAAATAGATATGTATTTACCTACTATGTGTGCGACGCTCGCAAGTGACTTATCAATTTTGTTTTCACCACTTATGCAAGGAATTTTTGTGGGTGCTATACTCAGAACTCTTGACGGGCAAGGCGTGCAGCTGCCCCTTGCTCATTTGACGGCGCCTCCTCATTTTATTCAGGTTTTACCTCCTCATTCTCCGTATGCTATTCCAGTTCATGGCTTTCATGGCATGAACGCAAGTGCTTTGCTTCATCCGGTAGCCTTATTAAATAGTCATCTGTCGCTACTTGCAGAAGCTGTACGGGTTATACCAACTTCTGCTCAGTCTGAGCAAAAACGAGAGCGGGTACGAGAGTCTTCCTGTGTATCCCTTGTCAAAGTGGAAAAAGCTGATACTAAAACTGCAACAGCCGTGGTAACAGAGGCTTTTTCATCTAGTTCTTCGAGCTCTTGTAGTTCTTCCTCTTCATCTTCAATGCAGTGTGTGTGGCTTCCTCAACCTGAGCAAAAACGAGAGCGGCCTGCAGTAATAGATATAGTCACGCAGGCCTTTTCACAGCTCTCCCTGTCAAGCTCCAACTCTAGCTCCAGCTCTTCTTCAGTGAAGCACCCTACTAAGCACTCCTCTAGGGAAAACAGGAAGGCCAGGAGGGTAAAAATTCGCCTCGCACGTGACGTTCAGAAGCTTTCCTCTATTCCTGAATTGCCGGCAGTAAGCACCATGTGTAAATCCACGCAAGATACTATAAGGTTTGCGCCTATTTGGGAGGTGAGTAAGGTGCAGCCTCGTGGTGAGCACACCTTGGGAAGTATATTCGCGCGCACGCCTGCTGTGCGGGTATTATGGGAGCATGGGCATATTCTCGCACGTATTCTTACCTTTTTATTTACTGCGAATACTTCTTTGTATTTTCATCAGAATACCCTACGTATCAATCGAGACATCCGCTCGCTCTTCGCTACACATTGGGTATTTGCCTACCACACAAGAGGCCTTACGCAAATGTGCATCGAAAAAGTGATGCCCCAGGCTGTTGCACAAAGTAGTGCTGCGCCCATCACAGGCCTTTTTTATCGAGTACTTTTCTCGACAATCACATCGCTTGATTTGCGAATCATGGTTCAAAAGCAGGGAAGTAATCCCATATCTACTTTGCAAAAATATATTCGTAGTTACCCCAATTTGCATACCCTTCATCTGCCATCACGTTGTATCCTTACAGATGAATTAGGGCAAACATTAGCTGCCGCTCAAAACCTCAGACATCTTGATATCTCAACGTGTCATAAAATGAACCTTGCTGCACTGCAACATTTGCCACAAGTGACTCATCTTTATAGTTATTTTCCTTATGAAACCAATGAAATTTTCTGGCTTTCTCAGCAGCAAAAAATGGCTCAGGAGCGGTATCTAGAGCAAGAAGTCATGCCAGATCCTGCTGTACTTGAGCCGCGCTCTCTTATTGAATATGGCGACGCTCAGGTTGAAACTATTGTGCAGGCTATGCCGCAGCTGAGGCATCTTTGTCTAGGCTCTGTACCTACAGTTACTAATAATGCTCTTCGTCATGTAGGGCGTCTGCAGCATCTTCGTGGTTTTTCTATTGATAGTGCGCATATTAGGAGTCAAGCCATAAGCTACCTACAACCGCTTCGCGCTCTTACCTCTTTGCGGCTCACCAACTGTCCATGGTTAGGTGATGGTGACTTTGTATCCATTGCAGAACAGTTTCGAGCTCTCACAACGCTTATGTGTGGGCATAATGTGATAGGAAGGGATGGTATTCGCGCTCTTGCCACATTGCCAGCGCTTACAACGCTTTCATTAGGAATACAGATTCACTTATACCCGGCAGATATTCTTTTGATTGCAGGGTGTCGAGCCCTAAGGCGGCTCAGTTTTCATTGGATGGAGGGTATCCCTGCAAGTACTTTCATTCATCTCATTACGAATCTGCCCCATCTTGAAGTCTTTTACGTGCGTGCGCTTCCGCCGTCCGTTGCAGTATCTCTTCAAGGGACGCTGAGCAGTAGACCTCGGCTGCGTTTTGAGAGTTAATTTAACGCGATGTGCGCCTTACGAGCTGTTCGAATTGCAAGGATTCATGGCCTTTTCTTTGCCCAAAGGGCAAAAACTGCAACAGCCCAGGGCAACGCCCTGGGTTAGGCAGTGACCCAAATATTGTTGCCTGAAGGGCAACAACAGCAAAAAGTTGCACATGGCGTAATTTATGTTGCTGCTACCGTTGCGCCCAGAACTTTTAGTCGGTCCTTATAGGCTTGATCGAGACCTTCGATGACTTCATTGACATCATCGGTTAATATGAAAAGATCGAGGTCATGTTTTGCGATGCACTTATGGGGTACGGCTACTTCTTTAATCCATTGGATAAGGCCTTTCCAATAAGAGACTCCCATAAGGTAAACAGGGGTAGGCATGGTTTTCTTTGTTTGGATGAGTGTCAGCACTTCAAAAAGCTCGTCCATAGTACCATAACCACCTGGCAAGAAAATAAAACCTTGGGCATAGCGAACAAACATGACCTTGCGTGTAAAAAAGTAGCGAAATCGCAAACGCAGTTTAGCATCTATGTAACGATTTGGTTCCAGCTCAAAGGGGAGGTCAACGATGAGGCCACATGATGGCCCCTTTGCTTCTTGAGCGCCCTTATTGGCAGCTTCCATAATGCTTGGTCCCGCTCCTGTGATAATGGAAAAGCCGCGCTTGGCAAGCTTGGAGGCCACTTCTATGGCAGTGTGATAGTACGGGGAGCTCTTAGGGAGCCTTGAAGAGCCAAAAATAGAGATAGAGGGACCTATTTTTGACATGGTTTCGAAGCCGTCCACAAATTCAGAAATAATGCGAAAGAGCTTCCAGGCATCACTAGAGCCGCCCACTGCTAGTTCTTGAGGTTGTGTATATTCTGTCATAATCTTGGTATAATGGTGTAATGGTGTAATTGTCAGTCCCTCCTTCGGGGGACCGACAATTAAAAAAGTGTTACACGCTTTTTTGTGTTTCACTTTTTGGCTTTTTACAGAATATACGCTTTTTGTGCAATAATAACTTCACACATGGGTAGAGTCTTACCACGTTGTGACCATTATGGACCCTACCGCGGCAGCGGCACATGCATCAGGCTAAGGCTGGAGTGGTGTCAACTTAAAAGAAACTTGTAACCAATCAGAACCGAGCCACGGTAGTGGCGAAATGCGGCTCTAGCCCCGCGTGCAGTGAAGGCCGCAGCGCTAGCGCGCGGGCCGAGCGGAACGTGGGGTTTATGAGGCATCAATAAAATAGAGCTGCGGTAGCAGCGAAACAGAAATGCATGTGTATTATATGTCAAACAAAAATTAGAAGTCCTATCATGTAATCTCGACTCCAACCGTCTTTTGCTCTCTTATTCTTAATCCCGGCCTTTGGTATTTTAAGAGTGATCATCTCGTATTCCATGGCAAGGTAATCCTTTATGGCTCCCACTTTGGATGCAGCCATACTGCTATAATCTGATCACCTTGCATTGTGGCTATGCTATCCGGAGCAAATTCAATCATACTGGTGTGTTGCGTGACAGGGTTCCCTATGCATACCCAACCTGTTTTTGGATTAATATACCTTGGCCATGGGTTTCCTTCATTAAGCCTGGTTGATATTCCTGGAATTATTTCTTTATCCAAAATTACCTGTAAACCATGGCATATATAATGCTCCGGTGTTTCATTTGTCTTTTCATAACGGATGAGAGGGCAATATCCCCAAACATATAAAATTTTACCTTCATCATCAATTTCTAATTGAAGATCATTGATTAAAATTGAGCTCCCTCCAACATCAAGTGCAGACAAAGGCTCTGTGCCAAATGAACCCCATTCTTTGCTATAAGTTAATGAGGCATTTTTTGCTTTATGATCTTCCGGAAGTATAATAAATTTCATAACTTACCTGAAAATTCAACACTAAATTTGTTATTCATTATCGCAAAACCTCAATGATGATGGATAGTGGTCTAAGTAAAATCTCACATCGATAAATCGGACAATGGTCTCTTGTTGTGTATTTTCATCTAACACATTAGCAAGATCAAAGGGAGGATACAAACCAATACCACGCTCTGTATGGCTAAGAAAACTAAAAAGGCGGAAAGTATGAGTTGGTGGTAATATCTTACCTCTAAAATCAAATACATTTTTAGTGCTTTTTGCAATGACAGTATAAGTAGGCAACTGCTCCGGATATGTAATTCTTTTCTGAAAATCCAACAATGAAAAAGGAGTTAAAAATCCGTGGCTCTCGAGCAACTCCCTCTCTACTAAAAATTCCCAATTTACTTGTAGCCAATCATCAATGAAATTTCCATCATCATCCCAGTCATGGTCTTCCATTAAATCATCGACATGCGGCCAACAAACATTCAAAAAATCTCTAAACTTACGTATATGATCTGTAATGTCTACTGGCAAAGAATTTATATTATTCATCTAAATATCCTAATCGCTTTTTTTCAAGAAGACCTTTTATTTTTAGGGTTTTAACCCATATTTTATGGCCCATTCTGGTTTTTTAGATTTAATATAGTCATATGCTTCACAACGGGCTGCAGAAACCATTGCATTGTAAACTTTAGGATCAAAATTATTTTTTCGCACCCAGATATTGGCAAGAGATAAACCACAGTTTGCAAAAATAAACTCCTCTGCATTTTTATCAATACAAATTTTTATAAGTGCAACCAATGCTCGATCATCATCATATTGGCCAAAATAAATAGCAGCGTCATCACGTGCTCCTACCTCTTCGTTTTTATCCAACAAAATATCAACTAATAAATCTACCTGATCCATAAGCAATATTGTAAATGGTATAGTATCATTCATCTTGTTGAATGAGTTGCTGTGAACGCTTATCAAACTGCTGTGTGTTTTCTGGATCATATATGCAAAGAGTAATCTCTTTTTGATAATCGTCGCTTGAAAGATGAAAATGATCGCAATTATGTTTTTCTAGCAATTGTTTCGCATATCCCAATAATTGCTGCATTTCATCTTTAGTTAAAAAAATCATTACGCTATCTAATTTTTTATTTGACTCATCGTCATAAATTCGCATAAGATCACTTACAAAATCCCTATCAGCGCTCCAAAG
>Ga0207126_1097_pt1 | contig 17045 bp, 11 predicted proteins | sample Alteio_BWMinHeat_20_FD_153586 | JGI IMG/M metagenome (GOLD analysis project Ga0207126, IMG submission 153586) | Enriched cells from forest soil in Barre Woods Harvard Forest LTER site, Petersham, Massachusetts, United States -... | ecosystem: Environmental > Terrestrial > Soil > Temperate forest >...
GGAACAATTAATAAATTCCGATCAACTACCCTGGTCTTCATGCCGCGAAGCGGCATTGAAGACCAGGGGAACAATCAAGAAATTCCGCTTGCAATTTTGAGTAGTACCATGTATTATGGCTTCGAAGTTACAAGAATCATAACCAGGTAACCGTTTAACTGTTAAAATTTTCATCATCATCGTATGTTCGTTTTTCCGAAGGAAAACGAACATACGATGATGATGACCCCCACTATATGGCGACGATCGATAAAGCAACCATAAAACGCCTCGCAAAGCTCTGCCGGATTGCGTGTAGCGAAGAACAAGAAGATGCGCTCCTCCATGATATGCAAAAGATTATTGGCTACGTGGAGCAGCTCAGTGAAATCAATACCGATGCTATTGTTCCCTGCAACTATGTTGCCTCTACCCTCTCGCAAACACCATTCAGAGCCGATGTTCCAGGACAGACGCTCTCTCGTGATGAGTTTCTGAAAAATGCCCCAGCACATATCGGTGGTATGATTCGTGTTCCACCCGTTTTACGTCAGGAATAGTTTATGACAGACATACATACCCTCACAGCTCTGCAAGTCCATAATGCTTTTAAGCAAGGCAAGTTATCTGCAAGCGAAATTGTAGCTGCGTCGCTTGCTCGCATTACCCAGCATGATCCCAAAATAAAGGCCTTTTTGCGTGTGTTTACAGAGCGCGCGGGCAAAAATGCTCGCATGCTTGATGAAAAACGAGCCTCTGGTGCACCTCTCGGCAAACTTGCAGGCATTCCCATTGCACTCAAAGACAACATCAACCTTAAAGGCGAAATAACAACTTGCGGCTCAAAAATTCTAGAGCACTTTCAAGCCCCTTTTAATGCAACAGCCTCTCGCCTTCTTGAGCAAGAAGATGCTATCATCATTGGCAAAACCAATTGCGATGAATTTGCTATGGGCTCATCTACGGAGCATTCTGCCTTCCAGAAAACTTCCAACCCGTGGAATCTGAGTTGCACTCCTGGGGGCTCTTCGGGAGGCTCTGCTGCCGCTGTAGCTGCACGCCTCTGCCCTCTGACTCTCGGATCAGATACGGGTGGCTCAATCAGGCAGCCAGCGTCTCTGTGTGGTATTGTAGGGTTTAAACCAACCTATGGACGAGTCTCTCGCTATGGTCTCGTGGCTTTTGGCTCCTCGCTCGATCAGATTGGCCCCTTAGCCGCCACTGTAGAAGATATTGCCATGGTCATGGAAGTACTAGGGCGGCATTGCGAACATGACTCTACAAGCCTTCCAAAAGGGCCCGATGATCTTCTATCCAAGCTTAATGCTCCTATCAAAGGCATGAAAATTGGTGTTCCCTGGGAGTTTTTAGAAAATCTGCAGCCAGAACTCTTGCGCTCATTTCAAGCCTCGTTAGACATGTACAAAGACCTTGGCGCCACTTTGGTACCCGTGGATCTTTCCTGCCTAAAATATGCCATTGCCGTCTACTATATTATTGCCACAGCAGAGGCCTCAACGAATTTATCTCGTTTTGATGGTATACGCTATGGTCTTCGCTCAAAGCGAGCAACCACCCTCGATGAAATCTATGACTACTCACGGCAAGAAGGCTTTGGTGATGAGGTCAAACGACGCATTATGCTCGGTACCTTTGTCCTCTCTGCCGGCTACCAAGAAGCTTATTATCGAAAGGCGCAAAAAGTGCGTGCGCATATTATACAAAAATATAATGAAGCATTTTCTCACTGCGCTGTGATAGCAACTCCAACATCCCCATTTCCAGCATTTCAGATTGGCAGCATTACGGATCCGCTTGAGATGTATCTTGCGGATATCTACACTATTGGCAACAACCTTGCAGGCATTCCAGGGATCAGTATTCCCTCAGGATTTACACAAGATATGAAACCTATTGGACTACAGCTTTCAGCGCCAGAGCTTAGCGAGGGACTCCTTTTGCAAGCAGCTCATGCGTTGCAACAAGTAACGTCCTACCATACAGCAATCCCAAAAGAGTTTTTATGAAAACAGCGCACCATCACCATAATTGGGAGCCGGTTATCGGCCTTGAAATTCATGCCGAGTTAAATACTCGCTCAAAGCTCTTTAGTAGCGCCCCCAATCATTTTGGCGACGAGCCAAACAGAAACATTACCGAAGTATGTACAGGCATGCCTGGAGCACTTCCTGTATTGAATAAAGAAGCGGTAAGAAAGGCCGTGCAGTTTGGCTTAGCTGTTGGTGCACGCGTTGCAACCTTTAGCCAGTTCGATCGTAAATCCTATTTTTATCCTGATAGCCCTCGTAATTTTCAGATTACCCAATATGCGCACCCCATCATTCTTGGAGGAAGCGTTATGGTGGTTGTTGGCGATGAAGAAAAGGCATTTCCCATAAATCGTGCTCACCTTGAAGATGACGCAGGGATGCTCAAGCATTTTAGCGATTTTGCAACCGTTGATTATAATCGAGCAGGAGTTCCCCTTCTGGAGATCGTCTCAGAGCCCTGTATGCATACTGCAAAAGAGGCAGCACTCTATGCGATGGCTGTAAAGGCAATTCTTGACTATATTGATGCGTCTGACTGCAACATGCAAGAGGGGTCACTACGTATTGACGTTAACGTATCAGTGCGCAAAAAAGGCGAAGCAGGCTTTCGAAACAAGATTGAAATCAAAAACATGAACTCCTTTTCGAACCTTGAAAAGGCGGTTGCCCATGAAATCACGAGACAAATTAGTGCCTATGAGCAATATCCTGACAAGGATCCGCAAGATGTCATCCAGCAGTCCACCTATCGATGGGATCCTGACAAAGGGCAAACTGTGCTGATGCGTCGTAAAGAGTATGCCGATGACTATCGCTACTTTCCAGAGCCTGATCTTTTGCCCCTTATCCTCACACCGGAATATATCGAAGAGATACGAAAAACCTTGCCGGAGCTCCCCTATGAGCGTGAAAAGCGCTATATTTCCAAACTGCAGCTGGGACCACAGCAAGCCTTTACACTAGTCTCCGACAAGCAAATAGCTGCCTATTTTGAAGAGGCACTACAAGATTGTACATACGCAAAGACCTTAGCCAACTGGATTATTGTAGAGTTTCCAGGGCGCTTGAAGGAGCTTGGCAAAACCCTTCCTGAAACGCCTATCCAGCCGAGTCATATTGCAAGCTTGGTAAATATGATTGAAACGGGTATAATTAGCGGCAAGATTGCCAAAAGCGTGGCAGATGATATGGTAGCTCGCATGACTGCCCCAAATAATCTTCCACTAGACCCTGGAGCCATTGTAGAAGCAAATCCCGAATATTTACCCATTACCAATCGAGAAACCATATTACCCATTGTAGAGGCTGTTGTTGCGGCAAACGCACAATCAGTTGCCGATTTTATTGCCGGACGAGATCGCGCTCTTGCCTTTCTCGTCGGACAGGTGATGAAGCAGACAAAAGGGTCTGCCTCACCACAAGTAGTGAATGAACTCCTCATGGAGTGTATTAAAAAGAAATAACGTCATGTGTACTTTTCCGTCAGGAAAAGTCACACATGACATTAAAAAATATTATGCAGTCTGCTTCTTTATCGCCTTCTAGTGGCTCTTATTTTGAAAATATCAATATACGAGATGTGGGAACGACGGCGCTAAAAGTAGCTAAAAAAGTCGGAGAGGTTGCTATCTCAGCAGTCCTCTTTCTCTCTAATTCTTCCATCTTTGTTATTGGTTTTGTCATAGGCATTATTCATAGAGCGCCTATGAATCAGTATATCGAACGTATTCAAAATATCTGGAATACAACCAGTATCTGGATGAAAGCGGCTATTATCGCCGCAGGTGTGTTTGCGTGGCCTATTGCATTGGCAGTAACCGCATTTTTTGTAGGGGCCAGATGCGCTGTAGCTATTCAGGAAGACGATACCGCTGCCGAGCAAAGTCGGCCAGTGTCACCTGTCCCCCTTGCAGTGCCACTCAATCCAGGACCGCCATCGCCATCACCATCACCACCTCCCCTCCTAACAGCAGCACTCTCCGTTTCACCCCTACCAAGGCGCCCTGTTTCTCCAGGTTCATCGCCAGAACTGTAAGGGACATAATTGTATGATGACATTAACACAATTTTCGCTCAAAGATATTGAAAAAGCCTATGATGCTATGGAGTATCATCGTGGCTATGAGCTCTATCTCAATAAAGCCGTTACGAATATAAAACGGGTCGGGGCAAGCATTACAAGTACTGTACTTAATGAACAAGGTACTGCACAGTATGATACCGTCATCTTACCCATGTTCATGGGAGAAAAAACCTCCTTTGGCAGTATATGTCGTTGCCCTAAGGGCACCGCCTGCCATCATGCAGTTGCCACGTTAATTCATGCAGTAAAAAACCCAACCCTCATACAAGAGGACAGCTTAGTCAAAGCGCCACCTCCTACCAAAACTACAGTCGCCCCACGCCCCGTCGAAATACCTGAGCAGCCCCTTCCTACCGAAGTATCATCGTGGGTTACTGCGCTCGAAAAAGCAATTGATGCCAACACACAAAAGAAAACAGTACACACGCGTACACCGCCTACCATGCATAAAAGACTTGTGTATGTAATTCATGAAAAAAACGGTGCACTTTTCGTGCGGTTTATTGGCGCGACATTAAAGAAGGATGGGCAATATGCTAAGCAGTATCGAATATTTGTATTAGATGAGCTTTCGGCATTAAATCTCTATGCTCCTGAGTATATAGATCCTATCGACATTGAGCTTCTTGCTGCCGGCAACATAAAGCCAAATAAGTTTGAATTCGATCACCCTTTTACTGCTATTACGATTGATTGGCTGGAAAAAGTTGTGCAAACACAGCGCTGTTTCTTTGATTCCTATAAATCAACACCCCTTACCTGGGGGCAAGAGGCGACAGGTATTCTTTCATGGCATCTAGAATCCAATGGCGTGCAAAAACTGCAAAGCAGTGTCCAGGACTCAGCTGCACGTGTTATCCTTGAAACCACACCGCATATCTACCTAGACCCGCAAGCTGCAACCATCGGTGTTCTACGATTCCCGGAAATACCTGCAAACGTCAGCCGTGCTCTCTTGCAATCACCCCCTATTGCCCCCACACAGGTGCCACAAGTCACTCAATTGCTGGCTGCCAAGTTCCCCAACATCCCTATTGCACTTCCTCAAAAAATTAATATTGAAAGAATCCACGACTACAGACCAAAGATAAAATTTAAAATTTTCTTTGGAACTTATATACTCAATACACCTACCACCTGGAAAAATACAGGCCAGCGCCTCGTTGGAGCGCTCTCTTTTGAATATGAAGGGGCGCAGGTGCCCATGTTAAAGAACTACAGCATCTTTTCCACCCCTACGATCTATCAGCTGAAAGAGGCCCAGGAAGAAGACGGGCACACCCTTCTGGCTATCCAGAGAAACACTCTACAGGAAAGCGAGGCCATCGACTGCCTAAAACGTCTTTCGTGGCTGGGTATTGACAATGCAGGCGCTGATGGGCCTCATTTGTATTCCTGCCAGACGGATAATGAGTCGCAATTTGCGCACCTCTGTGCCCAAGTAATGAAAACCCAGGTGCCACAGCTAGAAGCGCTTGGCTGGGAAATCACCATTGATGCAAACATGCCTCTTATTACTTTTGAAGAAGAAACGGAGTGGTTTGCCAATATCATTACAGGTGGGGATCGCATAGCTGAGTTCGATGGGGAGAGCATTGGAAGCTGGTTCAAAATTGAAATGGGAATCACTCTCGATGGGAAAAAAGTCAATATTCTACCCATGCTCCTTGAGGTCTTACCTAAGTTTATCGATGATAAGGGAAATATTGTCATCCAGAATGTCCAAGCAGATGGCTTTTGTTATCTGCGCTTTGATGATAATAAATACCTTCCCATCAGACCGGAGCGCCTAAAAACCCTCCTTGCTCCCTTAGTCGAGCTCTATAAAGAAAAAAATGATCGCATTTCGACCTGGCAGGCAGAGGATTTGGCAGAGCTTGAAGCGGCGCTGGCTAGCATTAGTGGGCGGTGGTTTGGGGGCGAGGCACTGCGCAAGCTTGGCCGTGAGCTTCGTGACTTTACCAAAATTGCAACAACGCCGCCGCCAGCGTCTTTCCAGTGCCAGCTTCGTCCCTATCAGCAAGATGGACTCAACTGGCTGCAGTTTTTACGGCAATATAACCTAAATGGTGTGCTTGCCGATGATATGGGCCTTGGCAAGACCATCCAGGCCCTTGCCCATATTATTACCGAAAAAGAGGCAGGCCGCCTTACAAAGCCTGCCCTCGTCGTTGCCCCCACAAGCCTTATGGTAAACTGGGCTGAAGAGGCTATGCGCTTTGCCCCGACACTGCGAACCATTGTGCTCCATGGCAGTGATCGCCATAAGCATTTTAACGCATTAAAAGAAGCAGATCTTATTTTAACAACCTATCCATTGCTTGGTCGTGATAAACGTGAGCTTTTAAATTACAAGTACCATTTTTTAATCTTGGATGAGGCGCAAATTATTAAAAACCACAAGACTCAAGCGCATAACGTCGTACAGCAACTACAAGCCAATCACCGTCTCTGCCTTACAGGCACACCGATGGAGAACCATTTGGGCGAGCTGTGGTCTCTTTTTCACTTCTTAACACCTGGCCTTTTAGGTGATCATGTTACCTTCACGAAGCAGTTTCGAACGCCTATTGAAAAAGAGGGCAGCCTTGAGCGAAGAAATATCCTCACAAAACGCCTAAAACCTTTTTTACTCAGGCGCACCAAGGGCCAAGTAGCTGAAGAGCTTCCTGAGAAGACAGAGATAATACAAAAAATTGAACTTACCGAAAAGCAGCGCGATCTCTACGAAAGTATACGTCTGACGATGCATGCCAAGGTACGCGACGCAATATTAAAAAAAGGATTTGCAAGAAGTCAGATTGCGATTTTGGATGCGCTTTTGAAACTCAGGCAGGTGTGCTGTGATCCACGGCTTTGCAAATTCAAGATGCTCGGCAGTGAGGCCCTAAATGATGAAGAAGCGGTGGATGAAGCGGTGAATGAAGCGGCGAATGAAGCGGCGCTGAAAGATTCACTTGTGGACTCTGCCAAACTGGGGGTTTTGCTTCCCATGCTCCAGCAGCTTATCGAGGAAAAGCACCAGATACTGCTCTTTTCGCAGTTTGCAAGCATGCTGCGGCTCTTAGAAACTGCCCTACAAGCACAAAACATCCCCTATGTTATTCTCACAGGGCAAACTGTAGATAGGAGAACGCCTATAGAGACATTCCAGAGTGGCAAGGTTCCCCTATTTCTCATCAGCCTGAAAGCGGGTGGTACGGGCTTGAACCTTACTGCCGCGGATACTGTCATCCATTACGATCCCTGGTGGAACCCTGCGGCGGAAAATCAGGCTACTGACCGTGCCCACCGCATTGGGCAAACCAAAGCGGTATTTGTGTATAAGTTGGTGACATCAGGGACGGTAGAAGAGAAAATCATCGAGATGCAAAAGAAAAAGCAGCGCCTTATGGATGGCATCTTGGGTAAGGCAGAGACGACGGAGCTATCACTGACGGCTGAGGATTTCGAGGAGCTGTTGAGGGCATAAGGCCATGATACTCACAGGCTTTGGTAGCTTTTTTTCACAGCGAGAGCTTCAGGAGAGAGCTTGTCAGAGGCGTGTGGGGTGCTTGGGGTGTTGGTGGGGAAGGTCTGGGGAATTTTTTTTCACAGGGAGAGCCACAAGAGAAAGCTTACAGAGAGAGCTTGTCAGAGGCGTGTGGGGTGCTTGGGGTGTTGGTGGGGAAGGCCTGGACAAAGAGATTGAGAGAGTGCTAAGAGATTATTATGGGCTTATAAGAAGCACCAAAGAAGCTCAATAGTGTCAACTTATCATGCTTCTAGTTGATATGGATCCCACCGCGGCAGCGGTGGAATTCATTAGCCCCGCGTGGAGCACATACTTTACCACACATCTTCTAATCGTTGTAACCAATATGGACCCCACCGCGGTAGCGGCATACGCATCAGGCTAAGGGATCGTTAAGAAATAACTCGTACATTTGAGAGGGGATTATAGCGAATTACCGGTCTTAAGCCTCTTTGCTTGAAGATATTGCCTTGTAATATCTCCTGCGCAAGATCGGCGCAGAATTTAATTCACTCTAACGCCCTCTGAAAAGTACGATTTATTCCTTAACGATCCCTAAGGCTGGAGTGGTGTTAACTTAAAGAAACTTGTAACCAATCAGAACCGAGCCACGGTAGTGGCGGAAGCTCATTAGCCCCGCGTGACCGAGGGTGTGCGCAAAGCGCACAACCGAGGGAACGTGGGGTTGGGGAAACGGATAAAAAAACAGAGCTGCGGTAGCAGCGACACCCATTTGTGTTTGATATAATCAATTCACATATCTGTTTAAGATTTCTCTTCTTAGACTGCTCTGCTGGCTCTTGTATCACCAATGCTTTAAGCACCCCACACGCCTCTGACAAGCTCTCTCTGTAAGCTCTCTCCTGTAGCTCTCCCTGTGAAAAAAATTCCCCAGACCTTCCCCACCAACACCCCCAAGCACCCCATACGCCTCTGACAAGCTCTTTCTGTAAGCTCTCTCCTGTGGCTCTCCCTGTGAAAAAAATTCCCCAGACCTTCCCCACCAACACCCCAAAGCACCCCACACGCCTCTGACAAGCTCTCTCTGTAAGCTCTCTCCTGTGGCTCTCCCTGTGAAAAAAACTGCCCAGACGTTCTCTCCAAACACCCCCCAGCACCCCACACGCCTCTGACAAGCTCTCTCTCTCCCTGTTAAAAAAATTCCCCAGACCTTGTAACTGCCAAAACCCTACGATCCTGCGTCATCTCTCAAGCTCCCTCTGCAGCCATCACGTTTTTGCTGCTTTTTTTATTCTTGATCTTTGATATCATTGACGCTATGAAATCCCTTTATCTTCTGCTTATCCTTGCTTTGAGCCTATCTTCCTGCCAGCAATCGACAAAGCATGAAACATTAATCAGCAAATATAAACTCGAACCTCTTTCCTCCACCTCAAATGCCTCTCAAGATATGCGAGCGCTCTATCTTATTCAAAAAGGCAAAATTGAAGAGGCAATTGTTGCTATTATGAATGAACCCCCTTCAAATGATGTGCTCGAAGAGCTTGGAGCCAAACTCATTGAACGCGGATTTGCACAAAATGATCTGCAAGAGATGCTCCTCAGCCTGTATGGAGTGGGTCTTGCTCTGAATGAGCGTGTGCTTGGCTTTACACAAGGCGCCATCCTCTGCAACCACCCTCTTATAGAACTTGCTGCTATTAAGGTCCTGGATTTTTATAATACTGATGGCGCCAATGCCCTTCTAGAAAAAGCACTCCAATCAGACTACCTCCCCATACGCCTAGAGGCAGTGTATGCACTGGCCAAGAAAAAACATCCTCGTGCCTATGCGCACACAGAAGCCCTTTTTGCCAAGGTCGACTATGAATTTCGTCCACTTTTCCCTGAGTTATTCGCTGAAATTGACACCCCAGAAGCTCTCATGCAGCTTAAAAAACTCTTTCATGACCAGGATCCAAATGTACGCCTACATGCACTTCTCGGCTCGATTACTCTGAGCTCCGGCTATTTTTTAGACGAAATCACCGCCTCTTTTCATGATGCCTCTCCTGCTATACAGGAAGCGGCTTGTATGGCAATGGGAAGCGTACATAGTCAGGCAGGACGCTGCCTCCTTGAAGAACAGCTGCATTCCCCCTATCCCGAAGTCGCACTTACTGCCGCTACCCAACTTGCCAGATATGGATCTGATTCGGCTTGTGAGATAATAAAACAATACGCAGAGAAGGATAATCTATTTGCCATTGCTGCTTTAAGGGATATTGCTACTGGGGATGAACTCTTATACCAAAAAATGCACAGCGAGAGCCTTCAAGTGCGCATCAATGCAACCAAGGCGCTCCTGAGCAGGCAAGACCCGCGTGCGCTCATGGGGCTGCCGACATGGCTTCTGCATACCCCTCAAGACCTGGTATTTACTCAGGTGCTCTCGCCTGGGCAGGCGCTTTCATACTATAAAGCTACTGCATCCGCATTGGAGCACTTTAAAGATAATGGCTATTATTTTGAAGCATCATTACGTCTGCGAGAAGAGTGCCTTGCTTCGTGCAGCGAGCTGCCTGAAGAGGCTTTTTTAGAAGTTGCCCGCCTTATATTTGCCTCGCACCAATATGATCTTATTCCTACGCTCATGCAGCTTTTAGAAAATATTCAAACAGAGGAATGTATTCAACTGCTGCGGCAGGAAAGTCAAAGGCTGGGCTCACCTTTTATTCGGGCCTATGCACAGCTTGCCCTCTTTCGCCTTGGGACAAGTGGCCCCTACGAAGATGCTGTATACGACTGGATAAAAGCACATGCAAACTGCGATATGTTCGAGATGCGCCCCCTTCTGCCCTGGCAGGCACTCCTCGGGATCTCTCAAACCAAAAACCGTTACACCCTGACCCTACAAGAGCAGTCACGCCTCCTTGTCGAATCCTGCCAAGCCGTCGCACAGAACCAAAGCCAGAAAAGCATTCAGAGCTTGCTCTTAGCCATCAAAGATGGCAACCCGAAAAACCGAGCCCTTCTTGCAGGACTCCTGATGCGTGCCGCACAGTAGGGAATTCCTATTTTTACATCGTTTAAAATTTCCGATTCTGCTACAATTCTTCTCGATGAACGGGATTTGCAAATAACGGATAAATGTCCCCATAAGTTGCCTCAATGGCAAAGAAAACAATCTAACCTTACCCAAAGGAGTACAACATGACAACATCACTCACAAGCGCGGCTACTATGAGTAGCTCGATGAGTAGCTCAATGAGTAGTTCAATGTCCAGCTCACAAGCAATTGTAAGTTGCAGCGTATCCTCTACAAGTGATTCTAGAGATAGTCTTTCGTCTGCATCAGTATCTTCTCAACCATCCCCTACTTCTCCTTCTGTCAATAACGCACTATTCATATTGCCAGTGATACACCAGGATTTAGAGTGTTTTCTCGAGTTCAGTCATACTCTTAAAAAAAGACAAAAAGCAGTAAAAGAACAGCTTGGACCACTTGAAGGCGAATCAATAGCCAAGGAACTACAGGACATAATAAATGTGATAGATTCTGCAACACCTAAAATTCTATCTCTCGCACAAAGTATAGGTACTACTGTACGCCATCGTGCTTCGTTAGTGGGCCTCAACGTCGAGCAAAAGAGCCTCAGTTGTTCCTCAAACAGTACAACGACTCCACGCACATGACGTTAGCAAATAATGCAGGGTGCATTATTGCTCGCATTTGTAGCTGTGGTTGTAGTAGTGGCAGGCTGTGTATGCTGCACACTTGGTGCAAGAGTGACCACACTGCTGCTTGATGCGCTGGCAGTAGAAGCGCTGGCAGTACTTGTGGTTGCTGCGGGCTGGGTGTTTTGTGCATTTGCTGCATTATTGGGCGCGCACTGCACATCCTCTAAGCCAATTAATGCTACCTCGTTTCGAGGCTCTATTGCAAGTACTTGATCAAAATACGTTTTCGCCAGGGCGTGCTCATTTTGTTTTTTAAAACATATTCCCAAGCCATTTAAGGCACATATATTCTGAGCATTGATTGCCAAAACGCGTTGGAAATAGGGTACGGCTTGTCGAAACTCTTGTTGCCTGCGCAGCAGATTGCCTAAGCCATTTAACATAGAGATATCATGAGGACGCACAGCAAGAGCCTGCTCGAAATATCTTTGTGCCGCTGGAAAGTCTTGTAGTGCGCGCAGCACCTCAGCTAAACTGCTTAATGTACTGAAATCACGAGGCTTAATCACATTAGCTCGTTCAAGATGGGTTTTTGCTCCTGTAAGATCACCTGTTTGACGAAATACCTCACCTAAACCTCGCAATACAAATGCATCATTAGGTTTAATAACTAAAGCCTGTTCGTAATAGCTTTTCGCAGATTCAAAATGGTTTTGCATGAGTACTACTGCACCTAAACAACTTAATGTAAAATCATCACGAGGCTCAATCGCATTAGCTCGTTCAAGATGAGTTTTTGCTGCTGTAAGATCACCTGTTTGACGAAGCACATCGCCTAAGACTTTTAATGTATATGCATTATTAGGAACGATTGCCAAAGCGCGTTCGAGATACTGTCTGGCCAGAACGAGATTACTCTCTTTACGATATATATTACCTAAACTACGTAATGTAAGCCCATGATTGGGATTAATAGCTAAAGCTTGTGCATAGCGCTTTTTTGCCTCTACATAATTGTCTTGCGCTTCCAATACATCTCCTAAGTCACATAATATAGCAACATCATACGGAGCCTCTGTAAGAGCTTGTTCCCAGCGCGTTTGTGCTTCGGGAAAGTAGTCTTGATTCCATAATGTTTTACCTAAAAGGTTTAAGATAGTAGCATTATGAGGCTCATATACAAGTGCGTGTTCGAAGTGTCTTTGTGCCTCTACATAACTCTCTTGTCCGTATAAAGCCCGTCCTAAACCATGTAGGGATTCCACGTCATGAGGGGCATTTGCAAGTGCTCGTTCAAAGCACCTTGCAGCATCGACATATTTTTTTTTTCGCAAATACACCTGGCCCAAACCTCGCAAAGCAACCGCATTATTGGGTTGAGCAGTGAGCACCTGGTTAAAACGCTTTTTTGCAGCGGCAAAGTCCTTACATTTAAACAGCAACTCTCCTAAACGATTGCAAAGCACTGCATTATTGGGTGCTATATTCAGTGCCAACTCAAGGCGACTTCTTGCAGCAGTAAAGTCGCCTTGTAAGCAGAGAGCATCTGCGGCATCGAGTACTGTGGTGATAAGCGCTTGATCGAGCCTGGAAACCTCACCCTGAAGATTATTGAGAAGAGGGCGTATGGTGTCTATACGGGCAATCGCAAATGCATTTGTAGGGTCATTGTTAAGCACTCTTTGTACGCGTCGCTGAATAACACCGAGATTGCCTGCTTGGATTGCCATATTTCGTATACTCTCTCGTGAAGTAGCATACCGAAGATTAGTATTAGTATTATTGTTTGCGGTGTGCCGCGCGGGCTCACTTGGATTATTTGAAAGCGTCTCTCCAGTGGCAAATACTCCGGCTCTGGGTGTCAATACTTGCAGGCGTGTGAGCATACACACCATGGCCTTTTCTGTGATTTTTTCATCTGCCTCTACAAAGCCCTCTCGGTGCAGATAAAGCTCTTTACGCTCATCTTCAATAACTTGCTCTACAGTTTTGCCTGAAGGGACAAAGATGGCTCGATTGGCTAGGTGATCCTTAATAGCCTCTTCTGATACAGCGTGTCTTCTAAGCCGAGCTACCTCAGCACGGGCAAGTGCTATTTCTTCAGAGCGCCATGCTCGGGTCTGCTCATTGATTGCCTCGTCTGTGGTCTGGTATGAAGGATTCCAGCTGACACCTTGCTGTCGAAGGAGCCGTGTGATGTTTCTATTGGTTTCAATACGTACAGAAGCTCGTATGGCTTGTATGCGTAATTGGAGCTCTTGTCTTTCTTCAGCATTGGGAATGGCAACGGTGAGTGCCGCATCAATAGTTTGCCCATTGGTGAGCGTAATATGACGCTGTTCGAGGCTGCGCTGCACTGCTTGTGCTTCTTTTCTTTCCCCTTCTTGGCGGGCACCTGCGATCGTATTGCGAAGCGCTGCAGCATCCCTACTTTGCGATTTGGCAGCAAGAGCAGCATCAACCGATTCCCCTTCGGTACACAGAATGGCTGCATTGCGAAGATGTAGCGCCTCACCACGCGCGGCAAGGGCTTTTTTTTCATCAATTTCTTCGACAGTCCATGTGCCTGGTGGTGTGCAATGACGTATACACAAAGCGCGAAGATCGGGGTCTTGACGGATCACATCTGTCATCCAGTGCACAATAGTTGCAGGATTATAATATCCACGAAAACGGATACGATCTCGCTCGACATCCACAGTGGGCGCAGAGCTTAAGAAATTATCAATTCCCTGGGCATCTTGCGCACGTATACGATTATGGTCTATGAGGCCAAATTCACTTCCCATACGCCTGAGCAGCTCTCTTGCATATACCACTGTTTCTCTATCTGCCGGTGGTAAATAAGAGGTTGCAATGATCTGCCTGAAACTTGCAAGCTCGTTATATACCCGCTCTTCAGGTGTTGTAGCATGATGGCCCAAACAAATCTGTTTATAGCTTTCCATGACTGCAATATCGAGTGCAATGCCGCAATGGCCACTATTTATAATTAATATTTTTAAAAACGTAATAGTGAGCTGTACGGCTTCTTGTGAGAGAGGATCTAGAAGGCGCAGTTTCACAAGCACATGAAGGAGCATGTTTTCCTTTTCAACATAAAAAGCTTCTCGTGCTGTTGCATTGGTAGGTATCCCGATATAGGAAACTCGATCTTTAATTCTTCTAATACATTTTGCGAGACTTTGAACAAGTCCTCGTAGATAGGCTGTTGGAGTCATGCCTTCTGACATACTGAATTCGCTTCCGAAGCTTCTTTTGAGGGCTTCTTTACTTGAAAACATAGCATGTGGTGGGTTTCTTTGCAGGATGCCACCAAAGCGCTCTACTATTTCATCTAATGCTTCAGGACCAGCTTCAAAACCAGGAGGGCGAGCAGGCGGTGTGATTTCAAGTACCCCTCGGGCATAGTGTGCAGCGTCTATATCATAGCTAAGATGATAGTGCATTTCCCTGATAGCAGCCTGTAAGTTGGGTACGCGAGTTTTCAGACGCTCTTGCAGCGCTAGGTATTCTGTTTCAGACACTTTTGCAACCAATTCTTTGAATGCTGCAATAAGATCTGCATATTCCAAATAGTACCTATGTTCATAGCGCACTCTTTCATCTGCTCCATCCTCATCACCCAAGGAAGGCAAGGCTTCCCGAAGTTCAAACTGTACTGCCTTGTAGCGCCTGAGCAGCTGCTCATATTGTCTTTCAAACACTGCAGCGGAAATAGAAGAGCGTGGCTGCACAGAGGTACTCGATGTTGCGCTTGTGGTGAGGGAGCAAGATGGGGAGCAAACTGCCTGTGACGAGGATGAGGATGTAGAGCCTGTTGATGAAATAGCAGTTCTTCCAATAGCGGAGTGCTGCTCCGTTCTTTGCATGATGGGCGTGCTAGAAGAAGAAGATGATGAGCTGCTACAAGATGAACTGCTACAAGACGAGCTCGATGAAGATGATGTTGTTGTATTCGCCTGTATGCTGATAGACTCCTGCAGAGCGCGGGCAAGTGCCTCTTGATCTGTTAAGCCATTATTATAAGATACGTATATAGTCACGGTATGTCCTCATACAAAGAAGGTAATGATAGAAGGGAAATATAGAAATCGGCCCCCCATAGAAGCTGGGGAACCGATCACTGAGGAGCAGTTTAAGCGCCTCGAGGATTGAGGTTACCAATTATCTTACGAATGGAGGCATTCTTCTGTTCTTCCATTCCTATATATTGTTGATAGAGCTGCTGATAGGTATGATCGTACTGTTTAATTTCTTCCACTTGCAAACGAACCGTTGTTTCTAACTCATCATGCTTTACCTGAACAGCACGCTTGAGGGATTCAGTCTGCTCTCTTGTTAATGCCGTCTGCTCAGGAATCTGCACTCCAAGATTGCGAGCATTTGCAAGGCGTCTCATCACTTCTGGTTTTCCCGCGCAATTAAAACCACCATCTGCAGCTGTGTTATTTTCAATATCTTGCAAAACCGTATTCAATAAACCACTCTCGCGTCTTGTATTTTGCACATGCGAATACTGTTGCTGCGCTCTCACCTTTTGTTTCTCAATGTGCGATAAGATAACGCGCATGCCATCTTCAATACTAACTATTTTGCGATTCGGAGGGGGAAGAGCTGTTTCATCCACTCTATTGGTACTGTTGCTATGTTCTGTACTTGATCCTGCATTAGTTGATCCCGCATCCGGTACTGTATCTGGTCCTTCACCTGGCGTTACATCCATTGGGGTTGCTACGGCATTATTGACAGTAGGTACCGCTTGCGATGGTTGAGCAGCCACATTTGTCGTTGCTACATTGTTTACAGGCGGCGCCGCAACTGGCGCAGCTGGGCTCGAGGCTTGGTTATTAGAGGCCTGATTGCCAGGAGCTTGATTGCCGTTCAGTGCATTTAAAAAGGGGCTAAGATGCTCCCCTAAACCAGGTATGGTACCTAAGTGATTTAAAAAATTGCTAACCATGAATTATATCCTAAAGTTAAGATAAGATTATTACTATACCTCAATTATATCCTAAAGCTCCTCTTTTTTTCCACCACAAATTAACGCATATTTATTGTTTCACCGCTGCCGCATGTGTCGGCCCTTCGAAGCCTCTATTATTTTGTTTCTTGGCCAGGCCTGCGACCTGGCCACCAAGGATTTAGTCGCTCCTGCACCCTGGACTATACATATTTTGGCCTTTCAGGCCTTTCTCAGTCAAGATTAGTCTGTCAACAACCCCTTACCATTCAGACGAATTTATGCACCTTTGTTTTTTGACCAAAAAATCATAAAAGTAGGTTTGGAAAATGACCAAAAAATCATCAATGCAACCTAAAAATCCACAAAAAACAAACAATTTTTTACAAAAAATCATATCCAAACATATCTTTAAGCCATCTTTTTATGTTTTCCACATTGTTAGATGAGTACCTTTACTTTTTGACCAAAATTCCTAAATAGTAGGTTTGTATTTTGACCAAAGGAAGTGCTTGCAAAACTCCGTTGGAGAAAAAATTCAATAATTTCGACGATGGGAAAAACCTTGTGCAAATCTCCGCAGTGGCCTGCAGGGCACTGGTTTGACTTGTGGGTAATAGCATGTGCCCCGCCACGGTAGTGGCGGTAAGTGGTTAGCCCCGCGTGAAATGAGGGCGAGCGATAGCGAGCCCGAATGGAACGTGGGGTCACTCCCCCAGCGCGACGCGCTGGGGGAGTTGGAAAAAAAACAGAGCTGCGGTAGCAGCGACACCCATTTGTGTTTAACATAATTAATGCACATAAGGAAAAGGAATAGGTGATCATTCCGGTTGC
>Ga0207126_1099_pt1 | contig 16347 bp, 12 predicted proteins | sample Alteio_BWMinHeat_20_FD_153586 | JGI IMG/M metagenome (GOLD analysis project Ga0207126, IMG submission 153586) | Enriched cells from forest soil in Barre Woods Harvard Forest LTER site, Petersham, Massachusetts, United States -... | ecosystem: Environmental > Terrestrial > Soil > Temperate forest >...
CCTCAGCCGGGCGAATTGAGCGCGCGCATGGCCATCGTGAGAGTGGTCGAGCGGAGGCAGATTCGCTACGCGCACATGGTCGGCGTCACGCCGCAAATTATGCGGCAGGGTATGCGCGCGGACTACAAGTTGGTGGACCGTCTGAGCGACAGCCTGCGCGAACGCATGCTGCGCGCTAAAACGCTAACCGTAAAGACTGAAGCCGGAACAAGGATCGCGGCGCATTTCGATCGCGGACTCGACTGGGTGAAGACCAGCGGGCTCATCAGCCCCCGCTACTGGTCGAACCTTCCGGCCGGCGAAGTTTTCACCACTCCGGCCACGGTGGACGGCACTTTCGTCTGCGACGCGACGGCCGGCGATCACTTCAACGGGAAATACGGCGACCTCCAGTCCACTCCGCTGACACTGGAGATCAAGGGCGCGCGGCTAGTCGGCGTCAACTGTGCCCGCAAGGATTTGGAGCTGGAATTTTGGGATTACTGCCACACCGACGAAAACAGCGACCGCGTCGGCGAGCTCGCGTTCGGCACAAATCTTGGGCTATCGGAGATGATCGGGATTCTGCTTCAGGATGAGAAATTTCCCGGCGTGCACATCGCGTTTGGAGATCCTTACGGCAGCCAGACGCACGCCAACTGGAAATCCGAGACGCATGTTGACGTGCTTACCCGCAAGTGTGACGTCTGGATCGACGACGACCAGGTCATCGAAAAAGGTCAATACCAGCTCGATCACCTTGGCCTAGCCTGAAAAGCTTCCTTCCCTTTCCACAGACACGCAGGCTCAGAAAAGTTGGGAGATATATTCGCGCATCTGGTGTTTCCAGTAGGGCCAATCGTGGCCGCCCTGCGGACCCCAGTTGTCGAGCGAATGGCGAATGCCTTTGCTCGAAAGAACTTCGGAGAGGCGGTAGGTGGGGCCGCTGTTCTCCCACGGACCCGTCCCGGTACTAAGGTGAATGTCACAACTCGCGATCTGGTCATAGAACCAGGGATCACTGGCGTTCGCGAGGTAGTCAACGGGATTGTTGAAATAAAAATTGTCGTCGTACATGCCATCCATGAAATTCCTCAGGTCGTAGACGCCGGACATCGCGAAGCAACGCTTGATGACGTCTGGGTGCTTGAAGAGGCTGTTGGCGGCGTGGTACGCGCCAAACGAAGCACCCATCGTGGAGATGGCAATGCCCTGTGTCTGGCAATTGTTCCAAATGAACGGAACGATCTCTTCCCGCAGGTAAGAATCGAAAACGGACTGGACGTAGCTGCGGTGAAACGGGTGCGCACCCTTGTTGTAAAAGCTCTGACCATTGATGGAATTCACGGTGAAGAATTTTATTCTTCCGGCATCGATGAAATCGGCGAGAGCGCCGATCATGCCCTGGCCTTCGAGTTCCCATTCGTCGCCCGCGCTGGTCGGAAAACCAAGGAGCGGCGCGCCCCAATGTCCGAAGACAACTACGCCTAGCTCCATGCCGAGCCGGTGAGAGTACCAGCGGTGATATTCTCGTTTCATCGATTGCCTCTTGGCTGCTGCGGGGAGAAGAGAGTATGCCAGCCGAACGGGTTCCGGGCAATTGGCTTGCGGCAAAGAGAAACGTTTTGAGAGAATTCGCATGTATAATTTGTGACCTCGAAACGCCGGGCAGGGGAGTGCATCGATGGCTCCGGACTCGTCGCGGCAACTGCTCCTCTCGGAGAAATAGGAAACCCTCGTGAAGAAAAAAACCAAACGAATCGCGAAAAAGAAAAGCAGCGCTGGAAGTCACGATCAGGAACTGCGCGAACACCTCGTCGCTCTGTTGAAGGGCGGCCAGGCGCATGTACACTTCATGGACGCGATCGAGGGTTTTCCCGAAGCGAAACGAGGAGCGTTCGCAGAAGGCTTGCGGCATACGGGATGGCAACTGTTGGAGCACGCGCGGATTGCTCAGTGGGACATTCTGGAATTCTGCCGCAGCGCAAAGCACGTCTCGCCGGGATTTCCCGAGGGTTACTGGCCAAAGACGCCCGTACCGCCGGATGAGACGGCGTGGGCAAAGAGCGTGCAAGGGTTTCAGCGCGATCTCCAGGAAATGATCAAGCTCGTGAAAAACCCGAAAATCGATCTGTGCGCAGCAATTCCACACGGAGATAGCCAGACGGTTCTGCGCGAGGCACTGCTCTTGGCCGATCACAACGCCTATCACCTGGGTCAACTGGTTGATTTGCGGCGCGCGCTGGGCGCCTGGCCGGAATCGTAAGCGCTCGCGAATTGCAAGGGAGGCTGGAAAAGCGGGCGGGTATTCCCGTCAGTAAGGCGTCTTGTTTTCCTGTTGCTTCCAGACCGAGAAAATAACGAGGGAATCGTCGCGGAGAAGCTGCGTCATCGGAATGCGCCGCCCGGCCGGCGCGATCTTCAGTTCATCATAGATGAAAGCATCGTCGAACCCGGCTTGCGCGGCGTCGGCGGCGGTGGCGGCATAGAAAGTTCGCGCGGGGCGCGCCCAGTAAATTGCTCCGAGGCACATGGGACAGGGCTCGCACGTCGTATAGAGATCGCAGCCGCGGAGCTGGAAATCAGCGAGAACACGGCAGGCTTCGCGAATGGCCACGACTTCCGCATGCGCCGTCGGATCGTTCGTGCGCGTGACACGGTTCGCGCCTTCGGCAATGATGTGACCGTCCTTAACGATCACGGCGGCGAACGGCCCTCCGCCGCCGGAGCGGACATTTTCGAGTGCCAGCGCGATGGCGCGCCTCATGAAGTCTTGGGACATAATTGTCCTTCTACCGTATTTCAGATTGGACTGTCCGCCCCAAAATCGCAATGTGACATTTTACGGATGAGCGGAATCACTTAGCTATCGGGCGATCCGGGCTGGGTGTATTTTCGCAGGCGGGCTTGCAAGATAACGAAATGGCGGTACGATGGAGCATTGTACTACACGGTTTTGCACCTATTTTCGTCTGGTGGCGGAGCGAGGGCGCATGATTCATATCGAGAATATTTCCAACCGCGATCGTGACCTAACAAGCAGCCGCCGAGGATTCCTCAAGGGCATGCTCGGAGCGGGAGCATTTGTACTGAGTGTCCGCCTGATGCCCGAGGAGTTGTTTGGCGCGGCCGCGAACGCAACTGCCTCGGACGGCATGACCAAAGCGGCCTTGCAGCCAAACGTGTACCTGGCAATCGACACGGACGGAACCACGTACATTATCGCGCACCGCTCGGAGATGGGAAGCGGGAGCCGGACAGCGCTGCCACGCATAGTGGCCGACGAACTCGACGCAGACTGGGCGCAGGTCAGGATTGTTCAGGCTATCGGTGACGAAAAATACGGCGACCAGGATACGGACGGATCTCACTCGGTTCGGAGCTTTTTTGACGCTCTGCGCGAATCCGGCGCGACGGCGAGACTGATGTTGGTGCGGGCGGCCGCAGCGCAATGGGGCGTGCCCGCGTCTGAATGCACAACGACTCCGCACATGGTCGTGCACCAGGCCTCTGGGAAGAAACTGGGATACGGAGAGCTAGCGGCGGCGGCGGGAAAATTGCCTGTTCCGAACAAAGAGGAAATAAAACTTAAAGCACGAAGCGAGTGGCGCTACATCGGAAAAAGCACGACAAGCTACGACCTGAAGGATATGTGCACCGGCAAGGCGGCGTACGGCCAGGATACGCGCATGGAAGGAATGCTGTATGCGAGCGTGGCGCATCCACCGGTGTTCGGCAGCGCTGTGAAGTCGGTGGACGACAAAGCGGCGCTAAGCGTCGCTGGCGTGAAGCGAACGGAAACGATCGACGCGTTCAAGCCGCCGATAGGCTATCAGGCGCTCGGCGGCGTGGCGGTGCTGGCGGATAATACCTGGGCGGCGATGCAGGGAAAGAAAAAGTTGAAGATCGAGTGGGAAAAGAGCCCGCACAGCGTTTGGAACTCGAACGCATATAAGAAAGAACTTCAGGAAACGGCGCGCAAGCCAGGGAAGATCGTGCGCGAAAACGGCAATGTGGATGAAGCCTTCGCCAAGGGTGGAAAAATCGTCGAAGCAGAATACTACGCGCCGTTGCTGGCGCATGCCTCGATGGAGCCGCCAGCCGCGCTGGCGGTGTATCGCGATGGCAAGGCTGAAGTGTGGGCGCCGACGCAGAGCCCGCAAGGCGCGCGGGATGCCGTCGCACAAGCGCTGGGATTGAAGAAGGAAGATGTGACGGTACACGTGACGCTACTCGGCGGCGGATTCGGCCGGAAGTCGTTTCCTGACTTTGCAGTGGAAGCCGCGGTGCTCTCGAAAAAAACGGGAAAGCCCGTGAAGGTGGTATGGAGCCGCGAAGACGATATCAAGTTCGACGTGTACCACTCCGTGGCGGCGATGTACATGAAGGCGGCGCTCGGCCCGGACGGAAGACCCACAGCGTGGTTGCAGAGGAGTGTGTTTCCACCGATTGGATCAACGTTTGACGCCAGTGCGAGGTATTCCGACCCAGGTGAACTTGGGCTGGGCTTCACGGATGTTCCGTTCGCACTGGCGAATTTCCGCGCGGAAAACGGGCCAGCGGCGAACCATATGCGGATCGGTTGGTTCCGGTCCGTGGCCAACGTCTATCATGCGTTCGGAATTCATTCGTTTGCGGATGAACTGGCGCACGCAGCCGGAAAAGATTCGGTAGAATATTTGTTGCAATTGCTTGGACCAGACCGTGTCGTGCCGAGGGCTGAGCTCCCGAAAGAATTCCCGAATTACGGCGGAGATTACGAGCAGTATCCGATCGATACGTCGAGATTTCGGCGCGTGCTGACGCTGGCAGCGGAGAAGTCCGGCTGGGGCAAGCAGAAACAGGGCAACGGAATCGGCATGGGGATCGCCATGCACCGTAGCTTTCTGACCTATGTCGCGACGGTGGTGCAAGCGCAGGTGGATGATGCGGGCAAGGTGCACGTCAATCGCGTGGACATGGCCTTGGACGCGGGTACCGTCGTAAACCCGGAGACGGTGAAACAGCAGGTTGAAGGCGCTGCCGTAATGGGAACGAGCCTTGCCTTCTACGGAGAGATCACGGCGACCAACGGCGTGATTGACCAATCCAATTTCGATGGGTTTCAGATGGCGCGGATGAACAATACGCCGCGCGAAACCAACGCGTACATCGTGCCGAGCGATGCGCCACCGGCGGGAATTGGTGAACCCCCTCTTCCGCCGTTTGCGCCTGCGCTGTACAACGCGATTTTTGCCGCGACCGGAAAACGCATCCGGGAATTGCCGCTTGCAAAAGCAGGTCTTGCCTAGACCCAGCCTGAGTGGTCAGCGTCGTTCCGTTCGAATGAATTGGCCACGCTGGGTGTCCTCGAAAACAGGATTCTACGGCGTGATAACCATCCACGGGAATCAAGCTCGAAGTGCCATCCAGTTGGATTAATGACACTGGGAATCGTTCGGGTATAGGATGGCTCGGTTCCAAACGGAGGCTTACGATGGCTAGAAAGAGCAGGCTGACGCGAGTTGCGGTGAAAATTGGGACGGCCATGGGCAAGGCGGATCGCAAAGTCCAGAAGGTGGCGAGGGCGGGTACGCTTGCTAAGAAAGAGCTTGATGATATAGCGAAGCAGGTCGATGCGCTCAAGCGCCAATTGCAAAAAACTGCGAAACGCCTGAAACACGCCCTGACCTAGGCTGGGAAACGCATCTTTGAAATTTCGTCTGGCAATTTCAGTCGAATGCCGGGAGATACGGGAGGAATTTGCGCGCTTTGGTCGGCACGGATAAACGAAAGTCTTCGCTATGCGTCAGGATGGATGATCACATCATTGGAACCATTGAAGCCTTTCCTTTGATGGCGATCGGCCAAGATCTTGGAATGCCCCAAATTCGAAATAGCCTGAATGGCAAATAAAGTCAGCAGGAACAAAGCCGGCAGTTAGTCGTCCTCTTCGTCGTGCTGCGATTTTTTTCCTGATGCTTGTGGTTGCCTCGCTGCCCGCGCGGCATTGAACAGATAGTTCACCAAGTCGTCTAGCTCAGCACGGCTCAGCACCGCCCCGTAATCCGAAGGCATCAAAGATTTTGGTTGATATTCGAGACGCGCGAGGTCTGATTTTAGAAGCAGATGAAAGGTTCCATCAGGCGACTGCAATTGTAGTGAAAAATTATCTTCGTTGCGCGCGATACCCGTGAATGTCGCCCCCCCCCGCGTGGTCACAAGCACGGTTCTTGCTTGTGGGTCCAGGTCCTTATTGGGATCGGTGATCGCGCTTCGAATGTCCTCAATGGAGGCCTTCGAAGCATAAGAGGAAAGGTCAGCTCCGAAAAAACCCCCGGCGCCATTGATCATGTGACATTTCGCGCAGCCCGCCTCTCCGAAAAAGAGCGACTCGCCCCTCTGTGCGTCACCCGGAATGGAAGCACCTTGGTTTCCTCCCTGTAGAATTCGTAAGTAGCCTATCACTGCCTTGATTCTTGGTGTGCCCAGTGCGCCAAACGCGGGCATTCCCGCCGCAGGGATTCCGGACCGCAAGATATGCAATGTCTCCTCGTCGGTCAGGCTTTGAACCTCCGCGCGAGTAGCGATATTTGGCCCGCGCTCGCCACCCCGCCCGTCCAGCCCGTGGCAGCCAGCACAAACGGACTCAAAGGTTTTCCTACCGCTTCCTGCGGCCGGGCGGTCAATCGGACTTTTTCTTGCTGGAGGACTTGTTCCCTGCCCTCTGGAATGGACCACAAATGGACAAGCCGTAAGAAATATCGTGACAGCTGCAACGCGAATATGACCTCGTGAAAAAGGCAAAACTAAAGTTGCTCTCATTTTGGACTTAGGCACGGGCAGGTCCCGAAACTTTCAGGCTGAAACTGTAGATTCTTCCTGTGGCGCTCATCGTCAACTTTCCACTTATGAAAACAAAACATAGACTACCAAAACTCCCCATCAAAGGATGCTCTGATATCTCATGGGAAAGTTTGTGTCAACGTGTTTCTGGGATGCGGAATACAAAGTCCATCCAGGAAGGAAGGCGTGAAGAAGTTTGCCATCTCTAAGAGAACGGAAGATCCATTGATTCGATTTAATATTTGGAATTTGTGCTGGATATTGGAAGCGGGCCGTAGTATAGACACACTCACGAAATGGTTGATATTTTCATCATGCGGGGTAATGCATGGCATTTCTTCGAGCCGTCGCGCGCAATCTCGCTTTTAGCCGCGATGCTCTGTGCCGGATTCGTTCCATGGCAAACGTGGGCACAAACGCAGAATTCGCCTGCCTGCCGCGTCGAATCCAGGAACTTTGAGGGCTGGCACGCGGAAGAGTTGCGCAATCCGTGGGTAACAGTCACGATCGTGCCGCAGCTCGGCGGACGCGTGATGCAAGTCACCTTTGCGGGCCACTCCTATTTGTTCGTGAATCCGAAATACAAGGGGCAATACATCCCGCCCAACAGCGAAGCAGCAAGAGGCCGCTGGATCAATTATGGCGGCGACAAAGTCTGGCCGATGCCAGAGGGAAACCAGGATGAACAGCATTGGGCCGGTCCGGTGTCCGATGCACTCGACGACGGAGATTACTCTTTCAAAATTCTTTCGCAGGATTCCACCTGTAGAGTTCGGCTGGACGGGCCGCCCGATGCAAAGACCGGGCTGCAATACTCGCGAGAAATTAGCATCGGCGGGAAGTCACCGCAAATTTCTTTCCACGCGGTGATGAAAAACATCGCCAGTCACCCAATTCGATGGTCGATGCAATCGGTCACGCAGTATGACACAGCGGAAACGGGCAACGCTCGACAGTTCAATCGCGAATTTTGGGCCTTCACGCCCGCAAACCAGCGCAGCGCGTACTTGAATCAGTATCACGTTCGTTCTGGCCTTGCGGACGATCCTTCGTTCGCAGTGAACAATGATTTGTTTATGCTGCACTGGCTGAATTTGCAGAATGAAGTTTGGGTGGACTCGCCGGGCGGCTGGCTTGCGGTCGTCGACGGCCTGGCGCGTTTCGCTATGGTCGAACGCTTTCACTATTTCGAAGAAGCGGAATATCCCGGCAAGGCCACAGTCATCTTCTACAAGAACGGTCCCTCGCTCGAGCTCGATGACAAGGGAATGCCTCGCGTCACATCTTCAAATCCGGAAGACACGCCTCACTACATGGAAGCCGAAGTAAACAGTCCGATGGTGCGGCTGCAGCCGGGGGAGACATACGCGTTGGATACCGTTTGGTCTCCCACACGAATGGGCAAGGAATTCAGAACAGTCACGAATGCCGGCGTAGTGGGGAGCCGCCTCGTAGCTTCCTCGACTGCCAGCGGTATCCTCCTCACTGGCACTTTTGGCGTGTTCGAGCAAGGCAGGCTGGGGGCGCAGCTTTTCGACAACCATGGAGAGCTGCTCACGAAAATCCCATTACAGCCAGTGAGTCCCTCGGAAATCGTTGAACTAAAAATGGAAGTCAAAGCTCCGGCACAAACCGCGCGTGTCTCTATTCACGTGCTGGATCAAGATGGGAAAGACCAGGGTGCACTCGATGAAGCCCGCGTTCTTGCGGCAGACAGGAGTTCGTAGAAGGATGAAGTGCGGGCAGCGAGCGATCTGGATGACGGCGTTTTGCGTGGTCCTGGCCGAGACGGCGCGGCCGCAAGAGTCAGGGAACACTTCCGTTTCGACTTCGGTAGAAGTGTCTCGTGAAGCTCTTGCAGCGCAGCCCGTGGGTGCGAATTGGCTGTCATACAACGGCGATTACACGGGCCGCCGCTTTAGCAGCCTTGATCAGATCCAGCCTAAAAATGTCGCTGAGTTGCGCGCGCAATGGGTATTCCATGCGCCGAACTCAAATAGCCTGGAAGTCACACCGGTGGTATTCGATGGCCTCATGTTTGTCACTTCCGCCAACGATGCCTTTGCGCTGGATGCGCAAACCGGCCGCGCCATTTGGCATTATTCACGCCCGGTCACCGAAGGCCTGATCGACGATGCTGCGCAGCATCACAATCGCGGTGTAGGAATTCTGGGTGCACGCATTTATATGGAAACGGACAATGCCCATCTGCTTTGTCTGGACGCGCGCTCCGGGCATCTGCTGTGGGACGTTCCTTACGCCGAAGGAAACAAGAATTATGGTGCGACCAGCGCTCCGTTGATCGTGAAAGACAAAGTCGTGGTGGGAACTTCCGGCGGCGACGACGGTGTTCGCGGATTCATTGCGGCCTACGATCCCGAGACGGGAAAACTTGCGTGGCGTTTCTGGACCATTCCTGGACCAGGCGAATTTGGCTCCTCAAGCTGGCCCGGCCAATTGTACAAACGCGGCGGCGGAACAACGTGGATGCCCGGCACCTACGACCCGGAACTCAATACAATTTATTGGGGCACCAGCAATCCCGCGCCGGATTTCGACGGCGGCCCTCGGCCGGGGGACGACCTCTACACCGACTGCGTCTTGGCGCTTGACCCCGATACGGGGAAGCTCAAGTGGTCTTTTCAATTTACGCCGCACGACCTGTTTGACTACGACGCGACGGAAACTCCCGTTCTGATCGATGCCCGTTATCAGGGCCAGCCGCGAAAGCTCCTTGTGGAAGCGAACCGCAACGGCTATTTCTACGTGCTGGACCGCATCAACGGGAAATTCCTCGCCGCCTTTCCGTTTGCAGAAAAACTGAATTGGGCGAAAGGCATCGACGCGCAGGGCCGTCCCATCCGCACCGGCCTGCAGCCCACGTCAAATGGCACGCGCACTTGCCCCGGATTCAGCGGCGCTACCAATTGGTATTCACCTTCTTATAGCCCCTTGACCCATCTTTTCTATTTTCTGGCGGAAGAAAACTGCGATCTCTATTTTTTGAAACCGCAGGAATTCTCCGAAGGAAAGACGTATTATTCCACGGGTGTCCGGAACAGTCCCGGCGATCATGCGCAGAAGATCCTGCTCGCCTACCGTCTCGAATCGGATAAACCCGCATGGCGATATCCCCAGGTAGGCTCCGGACATTCTTCCGGTGGAACAATGACTACAGCCGGTGGCCTTCTCTTTTTCGGCGATGATGCTCAGTCCTTCGAGGCCGTGGATGCACAAACAGGCAAGCCGCTGTGGCATTTCAACACCGGCCAGGGCATGCATGCGTCGCCGATGAGCTACGCGGTGAATGGCAAGCAATACGTAGCCATCGCCGCGGGGAGCGACATTTTCAGTTTTGCGTTGCCTTAAGAAACGAAAGATTTCAAATCACGTTTACTCCAAGGAGGACTTCAAAATGTTTTTCACTCTCAGCACGAGAAGAACTTTTGCCGCTCGCCTGGCTGCACTTTTTCCGGGCTTCGGCTTTGCGGCAATGGCGGCTGCAACCCCGGCGTCGGCCGCGCAAAATACCGGCGGCGTGCAGAAACTGGACGGCGACGGCAAACCCGCCGGCAAGGGTTTCATCACTCCGTTGATTATTCACAACGGGTTGATCTATATCGCCGGGCAGGGCGCTCATTCCCGCGGCGACAAATCGGACGCCGGCAAGACTCCCACCATCGAGATGCATACCAAAATGGTGATGGACGGCGTAAAGGCCGTCGTTGAAGCGGGCGGCGGCACCATGGACAGCATTCTTCAGCTCACTGTATACCTGGCCAAGCTGGACTATTACGATGGCATGAATTCCGTGTTCAAGACGTACTTTCCGAACGGCGGTCCGGCTCGCACCACCGTTGCCGTTGCCGGATTGCCCGGTGAGTCGCTGGTCGAAATCAACTGCATCGCCGCCGTCGTGCGCGACGCAAAGAAGGGAGCGTAGATCAGTGGTGTTCAACGATACCTGGAATCGCAGAACCTTTCTCGGCACTCTCGGCGCGTTGATGGGAACGTTATTCAGCGGACGCAGAGTGTTTGCCTTGCCGCGCGCGGCCGGTGGCAAAGCCGCTCCCATCAGTGGATTTGGCGCCACCGGAAACGTCTACGAAGAATTGGGCGTAACCACGGTCATCAACGGGCAGGGAACTATGACCGTCCTGGGTGGCTCTCTGATGCGTCCCGAAGTCGAAGCTGTGATGGCGATGGCGGGGCGCCACTTCGTCAGCATCCCTGATTTGGAGGTCGCCGCCGGCAAGCGCATCGCGGAAATGCTTAAGCTGCCGGAGGGATACGGCGCCATCGTCACTTCCGGCGCCGCCGCGGCCATGCAGTCCGGTCTCGCCGGCATCCTCACGGGCGACAATCCGAAGTTCATCGAGCAGTTGCCCGATCTAACCGGCATGAAATCGGAAGTCATTATTCAAAAGTCTCACCGCAATCCTTTCGATCACCAATTGCGCTCCACTGGCATCAAGCTCGTAGTCATCGAGTCGCGTGACGACGTGAAAAAGGCCATCAACCCGCAGACCGCTATGATGCACTTCACAAACTTCGCTGATAACGAAGGACAGATTCAGGTCGAAGAATGGGTTAAGCTCGCGCATGAAAATCAGATTCCAGCCTTCATTGACGCCGCCGCCGATACGCCACCCGTCTCCCGCTTATGGGATTACGCAAACATGGGCTACGACCTCATTGCCTTCAGCGGAGGAAAAGCGATGCGCGGGCCGCAATGCGCGGGACTGCTCATCGGCAGGAAAGATCTGGTCGCGTACGCTCTGCTCAACAACAGTCCGCACGAAGACACGCTCGGCCGCAGTCAGAAAGTAGGCAAGGAAGAGATCGTCGGCATGGTCAAGGCCCTGGAATCTTATTTGAAGGAAGATCACGAGGCGTTGAACAAGGAATGGCAACGCCGCCTGGATTTCATCTCCGGCCAAGTTACAAAAATTCCCGGTGTAACAACCTCCTTCCCTGCGCTGCAAATTGCGAACCATGTCCCCCACATGCACATTAAATGGGATTCGGCCCGCATTACATTGACGCCGCGCGATGCCACCGCGGCTCTGCGCGGTGGGAAACCATCCATCGTTCTTTCCTCGGGAGAGCATGGCGAGGCCCTGTCGATGAACTCCTTCATGCTGCAGCCGGGGGAAGAAAAGATCATCGCTCAGGAATTAGTGAAAGTCTTGAAGTCACACGCAGCGTGAGTAAATCGGCACTGTTGTTCGAAGCTTCGAAAAGGCCGGATTCTAAGAGCCACGGTATGTCCGTACCCCCTCCGCGGCGACGGAGTCCGCATGCCTAAGCGCGGGGAGAGTCACGTTCGCTGGTTCCTGGTCTCTTGGCTGTTCATCCTGGGCGCGGTCGCGTACCTCGACAGGATCAATCTCTCGATCGCCGGAAGCTTCATTGCCACGGAATTCCGCCTCTCCAATGTTCAACTGGGGTCGCTTACGAGCGCTTTCTTGTTGGGCTACGCGCTTTTCCAAACGGTCGGAGGCTGGTTGGCCGACCGCCTCGGTTCGCGCGGAGTACTTGCTGTCGGTGTTTTGTGGTGGGGTATTTTCACGTCTTTGACTGCGGCGGTCCCCTCTGCGATTGTTTCTGCAGTTCTGGTTCTTGCGGCGGCCCGATTTCTTCTGGGGGCCGGAGAAGCCGTGCTTTTCCCCGCTTCCAATCAATTTATTTCCCGCTGGATTCCCTCGCAGGAGCGGGGTGTCGCCAATGGTTTGATTTTCGCCGGTGTAGGCGTGGGTGCGGGCGCCACGCCATTTCTTATTACCTATATTATGGTTCACTACGGCTGGCGGTGGTCCTTCTGGATGAGCGCCATCATCGGATTGGCCGCGGGTGCCGTGTGGTATTGCATCGCGCGGGATACTCCGGAAGAGCATGCCGGTGTCTCCCCCGCGGAACTGCAGTACATTCAGGCCGGAAGAACGGTTGGGCTCTCTGCTTACTCAAGCGCGGCCAAAGAATCGAGCAAAAGCATGGCTGCGTCCGGTGATCGCATTCTTTGGAGCACCATCCTCTCCTCAAAGAACGTCTGGGCCGTCACGCTTGCCTATTTCTGTTTCGGCTATATTGCCTGGATTTTCTTTACCTGGTTCTTTATTTATCTGGCCAAAGTACGCGGCCTGAATCTGAAGGCCAGTGCGTCCTACACGACGCTGCTCTTCCTATCCATGGCGGCTTGCAGCCCGCTTGGGGGTGCCATCAGCGACAAACTCACCCGCTTGTATGGAAAACGGATCGGACGAGGTGGCATCGCTGTCTTCGGGCTTCTCTTGACGGCTGTCTTTCTTACGTTTGGTTCGCAAGTGCAGAGCGCCCGGCTGGCGAGCGTCGTTCTAGCCGGCGGCGCAGGTGCGCTGTATCTTTCGCAGAGCTCATTCTGGTCGGTTACGGCCGATATTGCTTCCGGCTCCTCGGGATCTGTTTCGGGTTTTATGAATATGGGCAATCAATTTGGGGGTGCCCTCACCGCTTCGCTCACGCCTGCAATCGCGGCCCGATTTGGCTGGACTACTTCCTTTTTTGTTGCTGCAGGTTTAGCCGTGCTCGGTGCTGCAGCCTGGCTGCTTGTCGATCCTGAACGCGTTCTAGCGCCGGCCGCAAAATTATCTCCATCGCTAGATAAGGCATAAGGCGCCCGGTGGTTCCGTTCTCAATGCATTTTGCATAGCGTTCTGCAAAGGCGGCTTAGCTCAAGTACTCGTAAATTGCCTCACCGAACAGACCCGATAAAAACTCCGAACGCCGGAATGGTGAAATGATTGAGAGGCGTTGGCTCGTGCCCCATCTCCGGGGCAGCAATCAGGGGCCTCACCGAACCCTCTTTGACTCCATTCGCAGCGAGATCGAACCTCACCGTCCTCGATTCCGCGCTCATGTTAAGCACAACCAGAATCGCACCGCCATTGCCCGGCTTCTTGCGTAAAAAGGAAAGGACAAACGGATCTTCACGATTCAGCGGCAGATAACGTCCATTTCGCAGTGCAGGATCGCTTCGGCGCAACGCGATCAGCCGTTCGTAGAATGACAAAATGGACCCGGGTTCCTTCGATTCAGCTGCTACATTGTATTCAGCCGAACTGGGCGGCACGGGCAGCCATGGGCGTTCAGCCGTACTAAACCCGGCGTTCTTCGATGCGTCCCATTGCATGGGTGTGCGCTCACCGTCGCGGCCTTTGTCCTGCGGCCAGCCGATCTTTCCAACGGGATCTTGGACATCTTCCTTGCGAACCGGATCAGTAGTTCGCATGCCGATTTCTTCGCCGTAATACATCAGCGGCGTCGCGCGCGTGGTCAGAAGGAGCGCGGCCATCAGTTTGGCAATTTGATCGTTGTGAACGCCGTCTCCGTACCGATCCCACTGGCGCGGCTGATCGTGATTGCTGAAAAAATAGTGCGGCTGCCCGCCCGCCGTGTTCTCGTCAATTTCACTCAGTACCCGGCGGAAATCCGGCGCGGAGAGCTTATTGACGTCGGCAATCTGAAAATCCATCGGCAACTGAACCTCATCATTTTTGCTGCCGTACATCTTGGTGAGCTCTGCGATATTCGGCTCGTCCGCCTCGCTGATCAGGACTGGATTCCCGGGATACTCGTCGACTACCCGTCTCATTTCGCGCAGCACCTCATGAACTTCGGGCAAATTGTCCGTGTACTTGTGCGCGATATTCGGATCGCCGTAAGCATTCTTCCCAGGCAGGATGGGGTCGTCATGCAAATTGGGGTCCTCAAACAAGCGCGAGACGGCGTCAATTCGAAACCCCGCTACGCCGCGGTCGAGCCAGAATCGCATGGCGTCGTACATGGCCTTCCGCACTTGCGGATTGCGCCAGTTCAGGTCCGGCTGTTCCGTGTAAAAGTGATGGTAATAATACTGATTCGTGGCTGGATCGAATTTCCACGCTGAGTGCCCGAACCACGATTGCCAGTTGTTTGGAGGTTCTCCAGGCCCCTTGCCGTCGCGCCAAATGTACCAGTCGCGCTTCGGATTTGTCCGCGAAGAACGTGATTCCTTGAACCACGGATGTTGGTCGGAAGTATGATTCGGAACAAAATCCATGATCACTCGGATATCACGCTTCTTGGCCTCGCCCATCAATCGATCGAAGTCCCCAAGCGTGCCGTAGAGTGGATCGATGGCCGTGTAATCAGAGATGTCGTACCCAAAATCCACCAGCGGCGACGGGTACATCGGGCTAATCCAGATCGCATCGATCCCCAGGTCGCGAAGGTAATCCAGCCGAGAAGTAATCCCGTTAATGTCGCCAACGCCGTCTCCATTGGAATCCTGAAAGCTGCGCGGATAAATTTCATAAATGACCGCGTGCTTCCACCAGGGATCCTGCGCCTTCTGAAGTGCGTGCTGCGCCTTCGAAGTTTGCGGCGGCGCTTGCTGCGCCAGGCAGGGACTCGCCGAAAGGCAAAGGCCGACGGCCACAGCCAAAAAGAAATGTTTAAAGCGGTTCAGCACGGCGGATCTCCCTGTTTATGCGAATCCTCGACTGCCCTGCTCAAGGTCTGGCGTTTTCATGAATCAGCAATTGCTCCGACAACTTAAGTTCGCGCTCTGCTTCTTCCGTTTTGCCCATTTCGCGATAGGTCTGTCCGAGCAGATGGTGGGGCATGGGGTTGTTGGGATCCATCGCGATGGCGCGCTGCAGTGCGCGCACAGCCAGTGCGGTCTCGCCCTTTTTCTCCAGGACCTTCCCCATCAAAATGTACGGCCCCGTCGACGTAGCATCCAGCCAGATGGACCGCTGCAGGAGCTTTTCCGCCTCCTCATACTTCTGCAACCGGCTATAAGCATCCGCCAGCTTGTAGTACACCGCGGCTTCACCCGGATTCAGTTCCAGCTCTTTCTGAAACTGCTCGACGGCTTCCGGGATCCGTGACTTATACAAATAGATCTCTCCGAGCAACAGATGCACCCGCGGAAGTTTCGGATCGAGTTCCACGGCCTTCTTCGCGTACTCCTCTGCAATGAGGGCAAAATCCTGCCGCAACAGCATCCGCGCTGTAAGCAAATAGCTCGCCGCGGAATCCCCCGGCACCGTAAACATCCTCGCAAAAGCCTTCCGCGCGCTCGCGTAATCTTTCGTCTGGATATAGCAAATCCCCAGGATGTACGCCGCATCCACATTCGCGCTGGGGTACCACGTCTGCACCTTCTCAAGCGGCCCGATGGCCTCCGCAGGCCGCCCGGCAAGGTAATACGACAGCCCCATCAATTGCACCGCTTCGTTATCTCCAGGATCCTCCTCCAGCGCCTTCTTAAAGCTTGCCACCGCCTTCAGATAGTCGCTCTTCCTGTAGTAAGTAATCCCCAACTCATGAGCGAGCCCCTTCAATTCTGGTTCTTTCAGCGCCAGTGCTTCGAGCTCCCCAATCGCCTCATCGAATTTCCCCTCCTGCGAAAGCCTCCGCGCCTCCCCGAGCGTAGCGTCCGGCGTAACTGTCCCTTTTGGCTTGGGCGCATCGATTGTCTGACCAGCCGTTTGCCCCACAAGTGTTCGGACCCCGCCAAAG
>Ga0207126_1061_pt1 | contig 16129 bp, 13 predicted proteins | sample Alteio_BWMinHeat_20_FD_153586 | JGI IMG/M metagenome (GOLD analysis project Ga0207126, IMG submission 153586) | Enriched cells from forest soil in Barre Woods Harvard Forest LTER site, Petersham, Massachusetts, United States -... | ecosystem: Environmental > Terrestrial > Soil > Temperate forest >...
CTTTCGAGGTACTTGCAAAATTCCGATTTGGGCCAAAATTCGCGCTTTTGTCGCTGGGCAAAAACCTTTTGCAAATCGCCTACTCGAGGGAGTATGTCGATTTGCAAAAGGTTTTTTCCATCGCTAAAATCATCAAATTTTGTCTCCAACGGAATTTTGCAAGTACCTCTTTCGTTACTATATTACGTCTTGCAAGTTTTGCGATCATGCTATGCTGTGCGCAAGGATTTGCAAACTGCCTAGATCGCCAATGCCTAGATCGCCAATGCTTAGACCACCAATGCTTGGACCGCCAAGAAGTGTATAACAGAACGACGACCATTTTTCATGGTGCAGCAGTAGAGCCCTCTATTGCTGTGAACCCAGTGGATCATAAGCATATTGTAACAGCTTGGCAGCAAAGCCGAATCTCTAATGGTGCCGCCTTAGACATTGGGATTTCTTATTCAAAAGATGGGGGCAAACATTGGAAAAAAAGTAAAGTTGCCATGCAAATCTGTACGGGAGGCATCAGTCAAAGAGCTGGTGACTCATGGCTGAGCTTTGCAGCTGATGGTAGTAAAGTCTATCTTTGCGCAGCGGTGCTGAATGCCACTCGAGAGCGCCATACACAGAAGCAGTTTGGTGTTGTCGTTTCTCTTTCAAAAGATGGTGGAGCAAGCTGGAGTAGGCCTCGATACCTCGCCTCTAGTATGGAATATCTCTCTGATCCTACGCAACAATTTGCAAACCTTGACAAGACCTCTATTACCGCTGATCCTAATAATGCAAAACAAGCCATTGCCGTCTGGGCCTCTTTCAATCCAAGTGCATCTTCTCATGGTAATGCTCAAGGCAGCTACACACGAGATGGCGCTAAACACTGGTCAGCACCGCAACTTATCTACGATCCCTTTCCAGATCTTGCAGCAACACACCTCAGTAATGGCATTCAAAATGACAACAGTGTATCCAATAACGTTGTGGTCATCTTGCCAAAAAAGGGAGACAACAAACGCGCCACTAGTGGGCATTGGCTAAACTTTGGGGTACGCTTGTATGCAAAAAAAGATGCAACTAATGCCCAATATGTAAACGACAGCTTTCCCTTTCAGTATACACTCACGGATATCGTCGCTATTCGTTCAAAAAATCAAGGAAGAACCTGGAAGCCTCATGCAAAAATCGTTGTTGACTCATATATAAATAATTTAACTTTTACAGGCGGCTATACCTATGATGCCTCTGGTAACATTACAGGCGGCGTTGGCACTCTCATGCGTAATGATCAAACACTGCCCTCCTACAATGTCAATTCGAAAAACGGCTTTTTGTATGTTGCGTATCAAACAAGCAAGTTGAGGCCCGATAAACTGCCACAAATTGCCATTGTCACATCAAGAGATGGTGGCCACACCTGGTCAAAGCCTGCTCGTGTAAGTCGTACGCCAATGCACGCTGCGAACCCCCAAGCTTTTACTCCGTTTGTTGCTGTAACCAAGAATGGCCGTGTGGGCATACTCTATTTCGATTTCCGTAATGACAACAAGACAAATACAAGCCATACCAAAATGGATGCGTGGCTGGCTATTTATCAAGAGGTAAAAAACAAAAAGGGAGGGAGTACGAAAATTGGCTTGCAGTTCGTAAAAGAAATACGACTTTCAAAAAAATCATATATCGCACAAAATGGACCTAATACAACCCAAGGCGTGATGACCGATGGGGACTATCCATTTCTTACTGTGCATAACAACCATTTCTATGCTATTTATACAAAGTCACTGCGTGGCCCCTTTACTCCAGCACGAACTATCTTCACAGATCCTCGCCACAATGCCACCGTGTTACTCGATAACAACTTGCGTACAGCTCCGTTTGTAAGTATCGTGAAGAACACGAAAAAAGATGCCCATCTTGTAACCACTAAAAAGGTATAACACCGTCATGTGCAATTTTCCTAAAGGAAAATTGCACATGATGGTGTTAATTAGGGAATACATCGCTCTATCGCTTCTTTGGCGGTATCGTCCTCGATATCAGCGTACGCGGCAATAAGATTGACAGGACGCGAGAACACCGTGGCGGTAAAAACCTCGCGCTCAGCTCCATAGCGCTCTTCTTGTCTCACCCGTCGCAATCCCACTTTGCATAAGATAGCTCTTGAAGCTGGATTATCTAACCGCGCAGTTGCTTCAAGTGTTCGAAAAACTGCATTTTCAATGCTATATCTTTGCTCAAAAATAAATGACATAAAATGTCGCACAATTGCATCAGCAGCTTCACTGCCGATTTTACGATTCCAATATGTTTTGTGAATAAGATATGCAAGTGCACCTTGGCCCGGAGCATCGCCAAAACCTACAACAATATGCCCAATAAATTGATCAGTGCCTTTTTCTAAAATAGCAAACGCACTAAATGGAATTCCTTGCTCCCAACGCCTTACCCATGTGTTTTGAACACGATTTGTTATTGTTTCGGCAGACACGGGTCTTCCATCACCGTATTTGGCCATTACCTCTGCATCACCATAAAGAGCCACATAGGCACTCGTATCTGCAGATGTGACAGAGCGTAGTAAGAGCCGCTCCGTGGTAATGACTGCACGAAGCGCGCCATTAGTATAGCGCTGTAGCCGTATTTCAGATCCTTCCGCCGGAAGTGACCTACATTGTATAGAAGCAACACTCATGATTTTCCTCCATATTTTAAAAAACACCGAAATTATAACAATGGGATAAATTCACGTCATGTGCAATTTTCCTGCAGGAAAATTGCACATGACGTGAATATTTGATATTACCACAAAAATAAGACTTTCAAATAAATATAATTTTTGATACAATTGCTTTTAATTATTTAAACAAAATAACTAACAATACATGTCAATAAATTCCCAAACTAATCCTTTGCGTGTTATAAACACGCCTAATATTGTCCCATCAATCACAAGTGAGCCATCACCGCTATGTAGAGCAGCTCAGATACCATCCATTCCTCTAGAGCAGCTTTTTGGATCACTTTCTTTACATGATCAAAATGCTGTGTTTTCTGAACCTCTTGTAAAAATCAAAAGTACTAAAAAACAAAGCAAAAATAATGCGCCACCCATTCAAACAGCCAAAATAACCAAAAAAGTCAATCGCTCCTTTTTGCACAGCGTGGCCGAGTCATGGCGAGATCTGGCTATAAAGCGAGAGTCTGCAACTTTTGATGAACCTGTGCATACCATTTCACCAGCACAAAGAGATATGGCAGAAGCGTCAATCCACATAACTGATGCCCTCACACGCCATTTGGATCAAAATACTTCAGAGGTTCCTTATGTTGCCTATGATACAACACATCAAGCGCAAGCAGTGGCACTCGTTTCATTTCCAGAAGATAAAACTCCTTCTTTATCCCTCATAGCCACCCACCCAAATAATATCATGCTCTCCTCAAATGGAGCACGTCCTTGTCGAGGAGCTGGCACGGCACTACTGAGCCATATTACACATGATATTATGAAACGCGAAGCCTTTGAAGATTTTTCAGTCGAAGCACTCAATGGTGCAGTTCCATTTTATAAAAAATTTGGATTTGAAAATTCAAGACGTGGCATATCTTCTCCAGAAACCACTGCTTTAGTACTCCCAGCAAGAAATATGCAACGAATCCTCAAGAAATTTGAGAAACAATCAAGGCGCGTGACAGAACAGCAGTTCGAGCACGATGTTCGACACAGTTAAATTGCCTTGTCAGTAATACACTGTTTGGTTATACTTCCGAACTTCTTAATAATAGGAGTAAAGTATGGCCATACCATTAATCCATAATAATGGCTCGCTTATTGTTAATAATAGCACAAGCGAAGCCCTACCAGACGCAAGCAACAAAGCGCGTGATCTGGCTCAAAACATAATACAGACGCTACATGATCCCACCACACGCGCCCAGAATATAAACTCATTAAAAGCGCGTTTTTCTGCGATCGACACACAAGATTTGCATCATGTGCTCCAAAACATTCTTCAGGGCATTGATATAAACGACCTTATTACAGCTACAAAACTGCTTGCCGAAGTTTTGCCTCAGAATGCAGTGGAAGGGGCTATTCAAGCATCAAAGGGGAACACTTCTTTCGATGGTTTGAAAAAAGCAAAAAAATACCTCTGGCAAGCACAGGAGTGGCTCAAAAATGTGCAAAAAACATCCCCATCGTGTACCTCAGCTATACAAACTACCTTAATACAAATCCGCGATGCGTTTATGCTCGCACTAAAAAACGTTCTTGCAGCACTTGGTATTGCGGATTTGTTTCAAGTCTCTGATAACGATGACGATGCGCAATATAAAGGCGGTAAAATCATGCAGATTGCTTTTCAGCTTGATATTATTGGAAAAATGCTCATTCCAGGCTTAGGAGAGCATTTAGCTGCTGTTGCCATTGGCATTGGATCTATTGTCATTATGGTGCTCAGCCTCATTTTTCCACACATTCAAGGCGCCCCATCAGCACTGCCAGGTGGTGCGCAAAACTGGACGAGACGCATAGCCGCAGGTGAGCTCTCTGTCCAAGGGCAACGAGATGAGTACGTTAACAGGATATACAATGTATTCTCATCGGCTCCTCATAACAAATGCCCACTTCTTGTGGGTGAATCAGGTGTTGGCAAAACTGAGACTATAAAAGCATTTGCTGCAGCATGCCTGCAAGGAAAATTTAAAGGCCTTGAGGGCAAACAGGTCTTCTATTTTAATACGCAAGATCTCGTTCAAAGCCGCGAAGCCTATGGAGCCAATCGCATTTTAGAGCGCATCAGGACGGCTATGGGACGACATCGACAAGACATTATTCTTGTCTTTGACGAAATCCATAATGCCTGCCAAAAATCAGAAAATTCCGCATTATACGAGCAGCTCAAAACCCTTATCGATGATAAAACTAATGGATTTCCGTTCCTCATTGGGATTACCACAAAAAAAGCATGTAAAAAAATCATGAATGAGGCTCGCCTTTCTGACAATGCCTTTGGAAGACGTTTTGATCCCATTATCATCGAAAATATGGATGAGAAAAACACAGCACGCACCCTCTACCAACGTCTTGTACAAACAAATCCACAAATAATCCACTCACATAAAGATCTCAAGTACATCTTCAAGCGCACAACCGAAGTGTTGACAGAGCAAGCTCCACAGCCACTGACCTCTCTGAATATCCTCTCTCGGGCATTCGAAGAGTGCAAAAAAAGCGAAAAAACAGCACTTGCAACGCAGCACACAGAAGATGCACAAATGCGTCTACAACGTCTTGTCAAGAACAAAAAATTGCTCGAGAGCATCCAGACCATTATGTATACATCAATCCTCAAAATCGATGAACAAGAAAGAGCGCCCAGAGACGCAAGAGGGCCAAACATGACCTACATGAATGTATTTTTGCTCCTCAAATACTATATTCGACCTTTACTGAACACACGGATACAAGAAGATGGGACTGAGCTCAATGTACATACCGCGCTCAGCCGTGATTTTATCAATACCATCATCGACGCAGAGAGGAAAGATCGCGGCCTAGAAACAGAGCCTACAGCTCCTCGAGTGCGTGCCCCACAAATACGCCCAAAGCCCAAGGTGAGGAGGTCTTTCGTAAAAGCACGCTCTTTTACACAACTGCATATTCGGCATTAATGGTCAATCCCCTACGGGGACCAGCAATTCCCGCTCATGCATTTTTTCCCTGGTTGCGTGCTCGGTGCCCGAATACGCATCAGGCTAAGGCCATGACCCTCACAAACTTTGGCATATTTTTAACAGGGAGAGCTGCAGGAGAGAGCTTACAGAGGGAGCTTGTCAGAGGCGTTTGGGGTGCTAAATGCATTGATGATAAAGGTCTTAGCAGAGAGATTAGAGAGAAAGCTAAGGGATTATTATGGGCTTAAGAAGCACTAAAGATACATTTTTAGCGAGTGTACGCTCGCTAAAGTCCAGCATATAAAAATAGACTGACAAATAAATTTGTCAGTCTATTTTTATATGCTGGACTTTTTCGCTTTCAGCGAAAAAATGCATCGAACATCCCAAACCGTCGCTGGTCTCTGCAACTCTCTCGTAAAAAAAAGCAACCCAGGCCATACACACCAACACCCCAAGTCCCCCTAACGCCTCTGACAAGCTCTCTCTGCAGCTATTCTCCTGTGGCTCTCCCTGTAAAAAAAAGCAACCAGGGCTTGTATTAGCTATCACGTTTGTCATAATAAATGGTCAATCCCCTGCGTGGACTGACCATTAAAAATATAACATTTACCTGCGTTGAAATTAGGTCTTGATCTAAATTCGGCAGTATGGTGAACTAGAGCTTAAAAACAAACAAAATTAACGCATGGAACTTGCCCCGCCGCGGTAGCGGCGGCCAGTGGTTAGCCCCGCGTGAAACGCGGCCGTGCGCCTTGCGCTACGGCCTGCGTGAAACGTGGGGAGACGTAAAATTGAGGTACTCATGTTAGAACAATATAGAAAAGAATATCCAACAGAAGAAAAAGATTTGCTCCCTGAAGGGGATGCCGGCACAGGAAAAAGAAAGATTCTTTTCCTCATTACAGGAACGATTTTTGCGCTCCTACTATTTGTGTATTTCATGAATACCTTCAAAAGTGAAGACGACCAGTACACTGATGAAAGTTCTAGTGAACATTTTGTGAAAGCTTCACAAAATGGCATAGATAGAGATGATTCCCACACACTAGTAACAGGGCATGACGAGCCACTTACAGCTGCTCGTGTCCACGCTTTAGAAGAAAAAGTTGTGACCCTTACAGCACAGGTAGACAGGCTTGAGCGCTCTCTTGCAGGCACATTTCATGCTCACTCCGATGAAGCACCTCCTATGCCACAGCTTGGTATTGGAGTTCCTAGTATCAATGACGCAGATGGATCAGTATTTCAAGCTGCCGAAGATGGCATTGCAATGACCAATCAAGCTATGCGGGACCTCATCGCCAAACAAACTACCCCAGCCCCCGAGCCATTAGTAGAAACCCCCATTGCCAAGAAGTCAGCTTCAGCAACAAAAGAAGTATCGCGAACGACTGCTCATGCAACTACTCATGCAGCACAAAAAACCTATACGGTGAAAAAAGGTGACACTCTCTCAAAGATAGCACAGAATTGTTTGGGTTCATCACATCGATGGAGGGTAATATACAATGCTAACCGAGAACGTATCCCGAATGTCAATCAATTAAAAGTTGGGACAACTCTTGTTATTCCAGAAGATAAAAAAGAAATTGCTAAGAAATAACAATGTGCATTGAGACTCTAGAAGACCAGATGGCAGATCTGTTTGCCCCTGCGCTTGCAGATCCTGCCGCAACCAGACCTTCCACATCATGTTGTGGAAGGATATGGAGCACCATTTCTTCAATCGGCAATGTCATCTCTGCACTTGGTGCTGCAATTCTTACAAGCCTCGGCAGTTTTTTCCAAAGCGTAGTACCGACAGCAGTACAAGATACGGTACAGCCTGCTACAGATGATCCCATTACTCGCGAATTTGGCTTTGGCATTTATAATGGACGCAATACCTGTTACTTGAATTCGGTTTTGCAAGGACTTCGGGCAACAGATGTGTATCGAGACTGTCTTGCGTCTGACAATGGCAGCGACGCTGTAAAAAATGTGCGCAATAAGGTAAACAGCCTATTTATTAACCTTGAAGGCAATGCTGTCAGCTCAGTTGCTCCACGTCCGATAACGCGTGAGGAAATCTGCACTTTTCGAGAGCAAATGCGGCAAGCAAGCATTGATATCCCCGCAATAGAGCAGGGCGACGCGGCTGAGTTTTGTGAATCCTTACTAGATAAATGTGATGTGCCGGCATTTGACATCACCCATCAAGCCAGAGATCATGCAAGACAAGCAGGAATTCGCGTTGTGGAGCTATTAGCAGCAGGTGCCTCTGAAGGCACCCCTCTCGCAACCCTTGCTCAGAACTCTTTTACGTTAAATGGGCCAAATCCGCCGCGATTACTCCCCTTACATCTTCTACGAGTATCAGATGACGGCAGAAGCAGGATTACCACCTCAATACCCCCATCGGAACATATCGAAATTGCGCTTACTTCCAATCCTTCTCAGAAAGCACGCTATAAGCTTTGTTCTATGGTTGTACACCAAGGCAGTCACGTCAGTGGCCATTATTACACATATATGCCCGCAAAATATCAAGGCAGGCCTGTCTGGGTGGAGTATAACGATGCCAAGGTTCATCTCTATAATGACCCAACTACAGAAACACGAAGACGCTGGTGCTTTGGCAACATCACCATACAGAATGACGCCTGTCAAAATGGCCGGATCTTCTTCTATGAGTTGGTTGATGCTACTGCTCCTCCTTTGGCGGAGCAGCAGCATCAAAATAATACGAGCCACGCAAACATTGTTCCTCCAACGCCTGAACAGCAGCAGCAAAATAATACGAGCCACGCAAGCATTGCACCCCAACCACAGTAGAGCTTCGAAACAAGATGCCTACAAATACAGACGACGCCATACAACACTTTATTGAACACCTACGAGTCCTGAAAGACGCCTCTCAGCACACTATTCGCGCTTATTGCGTTGATCTCACCTTTTTTAGAGACTATATAGATTCTATTAAAACTTCCCTCCAACAGGTCACCAGAGGCACAATTCGCGAATTTATCGTCGCTCTTCACGAAGAAAATAAAGCAAAGCGCACAGTTTGTCGAAGAATTTCAACACTCCGCTCTTTCTTTCTCTACTGCTGCCGAGAACAATATATCGATACAAACCCCATGGAAGACATTGACTTGCCGAAGCTCGATCGTAAAATTCCCCTCACACTCCAGTATGAACAGGTCGAGCACCTTCTGAATCAGCCAGATACTAGCAGCTATTTAGGATTTCGCGATCGCACCATAATGGAGCTATTTTACAGCTCTGGCATACGTTTGAGCGAGCTTCAATCCCTCAATCGTCAAGATATTGATACACATAACCTGCTCATAAAAATACGAGGAAAAGGTAAAAAAGAACGCCTCATTCCCATCACAAAAAATGCAGCTGAATGGATAATGAAGTATCTTGCTCATAGAGAGCGTAGCGTCAAATGTGACGATCATTTACCAGAACAAGACCACCTTGCCATTTTTCTTAACCACCTTGGCACACGCATTACTACGCGCTCAATCGATCGTAATTTCAAAAAATATCTTATATCATCTGGACTACATGCTGCAGTAACTCCGCATACTATTCGGCATACTATTGCCACACACTGGCTTGAAAACGGTATGGATCTGAAGACCATTCAGTGTATCCTTGGTCACAGCTGCCTTGCCACTACCACCATCTACACCCATGTTTCGACAAAACTAAAACGCCAAGTCTATCAAAGCGCGCATCCTAGGGCGTAGTTAACGCTCTCCTCACACTCTCCTCACATCTCCTATTGACAAAAAATATTATAATTTGATAGAATTGGTTACATTACCAAAACATTAGGAGGTTATAATGGTTAATAATATTAATAATAATGAGAATCCAATCATTTATTCAGTAAGTTCATTTTCTTTTGCTCCACAGCAGCAAAACAGAAACGTGGAATCTGATACAAGTATTATACAGCGGGTACAAAGTTTATTCCCGTCTGTGACGTCGATCTTTAGTGGTGTGAGGCGCATTTTCGGCAATCCTTTCGCCAGTAATCAGACTCGCTCACCCTCACCTTCACTAGATATGGATTATAAACACTCGACTCCGCAGGAGAATATTGAGGTGAATACTGATCCCCATCTCGCAAGTGATACGGAAGAATCAGAAGAAGTGGCATCAACATCACCGACCCAAGCTCCGGCTGTACGCTGTGGCAACTCTACAGATCCTATCACCACAACAACAATGGCAACAGATATAGACTGGAACAATCTACAGCGCCCTACATACTACTACGGCAACTCTCCAAGTTCTTGCGCAGTAACTTCTTTGTCCACAAGTATGCTCAGCACCGGATCCTCTTCTTCTACCACACCTTCCCCTTTTCCATCTTTCTTCATTTCTTCCCCTTCAAGCACGTCGACTATAACAAGACCACCATGCGTCGTCCCCGAAGCATCGTATATGGAACTTCGCGATAATATCCCTCGCACTAAGACAAGGGTCTATTATAGGCCAGAGCTTGCAGGTACCTATCGATATTTCCCACCTGCTCAGAGACTACCGCTCAACTGTAGATAACCTGTATGCATTTTCAACGAGCATATGCTCGTTGAAAATGCATCTTTGGTGCTTCTTATAAGCCTATAATAATCCCTCAGATTTCTCTCTAATCTCCCCACTGCCCAGACCTTACTTACCAATGTATCTAGTACCCCACACGCCTCTGACAAGCTCTCTCTGTAAGCTCTCTCCTGTGGCTCTCCCTGTGAAAAAATGTGCCAAAGCCTGTGAGAGCCATGGCCTTAGCCTGACGCATATGCGCTCCACGCCTGACGCTACATTTACATGGATTCGCCGCACTTGACGCCACATTTCTCTTCTCTTCAAAACCAGAATTTGCTATGTTCTTTAGCGTACTTGGTTGATCCCCTTTGGTTGATCCCCTTTGGTTAATCCCCTATTAAGGAGCATAGTATTTATGTCAAAAATTGTAAAATCTCTGTCCGTAGCTCTGTGGAGCATTATTTGCTTGTGTCTGAGCGCATGTTCGCCACAATATTCGGATTTTTTCCCCTATCATGATGATGGCACTCCAAAGCCGCATGTTGCGCTGCTGCCCATCTATAACGAAACACAAGACATAGTGCCCTGGGACGTCTCCCAAGAGCTCACCAATGCCCTCTATGCACAGCTCATGAAATCTGGCAAACTCTTTCTGCCGACACCTAAAAAATTACAACAGGAAATGGAGCATGTAACGAAAAAAGAACTCACCGTCTCCCAAAATCTTACACCCTTCCTGTGCTTCCAACCCCAGCATTTTGTCGTTGTCCTTGAACTTATCGAAAATAAAATCATTCCTTATGAGCGAGGTACTATAAAACCTCTCTATATGGCTGCTGTAGAGCCTGAAGATGCCTCAGTCTTATGTATGAAAGTACGTATGAAAATCGTCGATATTCGGGGCGGGCAACCCAAAATCATCCGGCAAGAAATTATTAACAGCAACCATATGTTTGAGAATAAATCAATTGCTGAATCGATTGTTGCACACGAGGATAGAAAGAACTATGGCCTGACAGCATTTGCAGTGGCCCATACACGCCTTGTGCGCGAGCTTGCAGAGAAAATAGAACGTGTTACAAGTAATTCAAGGCCCTAAATCATGCTTGTATTCATTGGTCTTTGCCTTGCCGTATTGGCTCTTTTGTACTTTATCAAAACGGGGCTATTACGGCTTGCCTTTCCTATAAAGCAGCATGAGCTCGGTATGAGCGCAACTATTGCTGCATTCCTCATGTTTTATATCAACTATCAGGCTGTACCTCCAGTGGCAATGGCACTGGGGGCGTCGGCTCGAGTATCAGGCGTTATTGCCATTGTAACTGCTCCACTCCTCCTGCTGGGCTTGAGTGCCACACTCACGCAAGAGCTGCGATCTACAATTTTTGGCACACATCGGGGCTTTATGAAGACAGCACGCCTCTTTGGGAAGGGAGTGCTTCTTTCATTAGGCTGCTATCCTCTGGTAATGGGAATTGCGTTCATTGTGCATATTCTTGTCGAACAGGTACATCACTTCCCTGAGGGACAGCAGCAAGCGATTTCGTTTCTGCGGGAGATGGAAGACAATCCCACGCTCTTTTGGACCTATGCTATCCTGATTGTGACATTAGTGCCCATTGCAGAAGAACTCCTATTTCGCGGCTTTCTCCTCAATACCCTTGTAGAATTCTGTGGCCTGCGATGGGGTATTATTTTCACATCGATCGTATTTGCTGCCTTTCACTATAGTGCTACGCAAGGTGCTACGAATATAGAACTGTTATGTGGCCTTTTTTTCATTGCTTATGTTATAGGAGCCTTGTATAGTAAAGAACAATCCCTCTTTGCAGCCATTGGAATGCATATGGCATTTAATAGCCTGGGTGTTGCATTACTATATACTTCGTAAAGAGAAATCAAAACATATGGTATTAAAAGTTCAACCTTTAAAGCTAAAGCTTACAGCCTATGGTCTTTCTGATATCGGGCTAGTAAGACAAAATAATGAAGATGTATGGGGATCTGTCCCGGAGCATCATTTTTATGCCCTTGCAGACGGCATGGGAGGGCATCAAGCTGGGGAAGTAGCCTCACGTGAAGCGATACTATTTTTATGCAATTATATACGCGGAGAGCTTGAAAACAAATCACCAGAAGAATACGGTTCATCACAAATTGTTGCTCTTATGGAGCGTGCAATTCAAGCTACGAATCGCTGTGTGTATGAAATGAGCACATCGCACGAGCTTCTTAAAGGGATGGGAACTACCCTATGCTGTCTCTATGTCCACGATGAGTATGCCGTATATGCCCATGTAGGCGACTCGCGCATTTATCGCCTGAGAGGTGGACGGCTTGAACAACTCACCCAAGATCATTCGCTCTTACGTGAGCTCATCGATCAAGGCCTGCACTACCAACAAACAGCAGAAACACAGCAATACAAAAATATTATCACTAAGGCCATTGGTACTGAAGATAGCATAGAGACCTCTATTCATTGCTCGCTCATCTGTCCCAATGATATCTACCTCTTATGCTCTGATGGGCTATCGGATGTACTTTCAAAAGCTGAACTCGAAGAGTGCCTGAATCAGCCCTATACTGTCGAAGAAAAAGTTCGCGCGCTCATTCATAATGCCAAACACAAAGGTGGTTTTGACAATATTACGGTAGTACTTGTCGAAGTGACGGCAAATACTACATCATGTGCGAATTTTCCTACGGAAAATTGCACATGACGTAGTATTATGAAGAACATCTATCTTGATAACAACGCCACCACAGAACCTCTCCCAGAGGTTATTGAAGCTGTCATAAAAGGCTGCTGTACCTTTGGGAACCCCTCGAGTATCCACAGCTTTGGCCGTGCTGCCAAGGCCCGACTCATACATGCACGGCAAACGGTAGCAACCTTTTTGGGCACGCGCCCTGATGAAATTATCTTCACCTCTTCTGGAACAGAGGCCCTCAACATGGTGCTACGAGGGTTTTTTGGCTTTCGTCCAGCTGGTCATATCATCACAACAGCATGTGAGCATGCGGCCGTGTATAATACCATCCAAGCCCTTGAGGCCGCGGGATGCAGTGTCACCTATATTCCTGTGGGGTCTTTTGGCGCCGCTACACCTGATCAGGTGACTGCAGCGATCCAGCCCGATACGCGTCTTATTACCCTTATGGCGGCAAATAATGAAACAGGGGTGCGCACAGACATAGAAGGTATTGCACGTATTGCTTTGGAGCATGGTATTGCCTTTGTCGTGGATGGAGTGGCCCTTTTAGGCAAAGAGCGCTTCCAGATTCCTCAAGGGGTATCTGCACTCTGCTGTTCGGGGCATAAGATCCATGGGCCCAAAGGCGTGGGATTTGCCTATGTTCGAAAAGGATTGAAGCTACAGCCACACATCACAGGCGGCGAGCAAGAAGGAGGCAGACGCTCGGGCACAGAAGATATTGCCGCCATCTCAGGCCTTACTACTGCCATAGAAATACTGCAACCCATTCTTAGTGAAACAGTTGCCACGCAGCGTACCCTACGGGATCTTTTTGAGCAAAAACTGCACGCTGTTTGCCCTGGCATATGCATCAATGGCGACGGACCTCGCATATGTAACACGTCAAATATAGCCTTTCCTGGCATGGAAGGCGAAGTGCTTTTAACCCAGCTCGATCTGCATGGCATTGCCGCAAGTCATGGCTCAGCGTGTGCCTCAGGTGCCCTTGAGCCTTCTCGAGTCCTTACCAGCATGGGCTTAACAAGAGCGCGCTGCGCCTCATCCCTTCGCTTTTCCCTTTCCCGCTTCACAACCGAAGAGGAGATCCTACGGGTTGTGGAGGTTATAAGCCAATGGACGTCAACTTAAAGAAACTTGTAACCAATCAGAACCGAGCCACGGTAGTGGCGGAAGCTCATTAGCCCCGCGTGACTGAGGGCGTGCGCATAGCGCGCGGGCCGAGGGAACGTGGGGGTTACGGAGCATAAATAAAAAACAGAGCTGCGGTAGCAGCGACACAGAATTGTATCTGCAACAACAATTATGTGCCTGGATTATGTCAAACACAAATGGGTTTCGCTGCTACCGCAGCTCTATTTTTATTTCATACACCTGTAACCCCACGCTACCGCCGACCGTAGCGCGGACGCGCTACGGCCGTGCTCCACACGGGGCTAATGAATTCCACCGCTGCCGCGGTGGAGTCTATATCAACTAGAAGCATAAACAGTTACTATTTAACGCGATGTGCGACTTTTTGCTGTTATTGCCCTTCAGGCAACATGTGGGATATCTTCTCGTTACGTACAAACCTCGTACAGTCACTGCATAGCTACCAAGGAGCACAAAATCCAACTGGATTTTACGCGCATAAAAAGAATTCAATTGACATAATAAATAAAAATTTTTTATATTGAAATTAAAATGATAACCTTAGGAGGGAAGTATGCAAGTTAACGATCAAAATTATAACAACTTAGTGGATGCTGTTACACAACAAGTTGTGAACTTAGGAATAAACCAACCACAACAACAAATAGGTGACGCCGTTTGGTTAGTTGCTCGAGCTATATTGGATAATGATACACAAGCACGTGCGTTAGCGGACAGAATCGCAAATAGTCTGGGTAGCGCTTCATTGAGTACAACAGATCCAAGCACCGTGACAAGCTTTGTTAGAGAACGTGTCATAACGGCGATACAACCACTAGTACAGACGCCATCACAACAGCCAACAACGCCCAGCAGTGTTCCAAATATTGGCAGTGTTGCAAGTAGTATTCTCGGAAATATCAGAACAATGGGACAGCAAGTATTATCATACATAACACCAACAAGCAATCAAAATGCAATGCTATTTGATAGTATACGTACCTCAGATCACTGGATAGATGAACCAGAGGATTCAATTTTCTGGAACCTTGCAGATGTGATTGACAGTAAAATACAAGATTTGAGAGACCGCGCGGGATCCCGTGCTCTTGGAGCGCCACGTTATGAGTACTTCGCGTACCAAGACTCTGATCAGAGAGGATCATTCAAATGTACGTTTGTTCTTTTCGATGTTTACTCGCGTCGACGCCTCGATTTTCCCGTTAGTGTAGAAAATAATCAGCTACATGCTAGTGTTTTCGTTTTGGCTCAAGGGTTTTCGGATACACAAGAGTTCTCTAGCACGACCCCTGGTGGCCTGATAGAGCAGATATACACCCATCTTCCCCCAGCACCCCCGCCACCACCACGATCTCCGACCCCGCCATCTTCTTCGCCATCAACAATACCTATACCTACAGCTCCTATAAGCAGTGCTCAAATGTGGAATCAAATCGATGAACCTATGAAAAGTGCTCTGCAACGTCTTGTAGGCACTGGACTTAGTGAAAAGCGTCCCCTTGCTAATTTCCTAAAAGCATTTCTGCAAATTCAGCATCTACCATCAACCACATCCGCAAATGATGGGGCTGCTCTTTTAGCTCCATTTTTAACAGGAGGAGGGTCAGCAAATCCGACAATTATTAGAGGATTATTACGAAAGATATTGCTAGATATTCACCCTGATAAATTACAACAGCGGGGTTTTTTCAATGCTGTATCTGATGCTGATCAACCTCAAGTAAGAGACTACTGTAATTCACTTACACAGTTTTGTCAGAATATGTTACGAATCGTCGGCCAATAATCTCATGTCATGTGCGGCTTTTCCTAACGGAAAAATGCACATGACGAAAATAGAGCATACGTACTGTAAACAGAACATTGGGAATCTAATGGAACTGGTAGCCCTGCCACAGTAGTGGCATACGCATCAGGCCAAGGCTGGAGTGGTGTCAACTTAAAGAAACTTGTAACCAATCAGAACCGAGCCACGGTAGTGGCGGAAGCTCATTAGCCCCGCGTGACTGAGGGCGTGCGCATAGCGCGCGGGCCGAGGGAACGTGGGG
>Ga0207126_1100_pt1 | contig 15918 bp, 13 predicted proteins | sample Alteio_BWMinHeat_20_FD_153586 | JGI IMG/M metagenome (GOLD analysis project Ga0207126, IMG submission 153586) | Enriched cells from forest soil in Barre Woods Harvard Forest LTER site, Petersham, Massachusetts, United States -... | ecosystem: Environmental > Terrestrial > Soil > Temperate forest >...
TTTCTCCGCGATAGGGATTTACTTTTCGGATGATGTGATTTTTTTTGTGTGCCCAGGTTTCGATGTGGCCGAGGCGTTCAAAGCTGGCGTGGGATATGGATAGGATTTTCATTGGGAGTTCCTTTTTGAGTGGTTGTTTTTTGATTTTATAAAAAATTAATTTCTTCTAGCGTACGAATAGCCTGATCATAAGACGGTGTATTGGTGTTGTCATAAACCATGACTTCAATAAACTCCTCATAACGCTTTTTCCATAATAATTTATTTTTTAGAAGCTTCAATGACTGTTTGATTTCGAAAATAGGATTTTCCAAGTATTCTGGATGTTTATTTTTAAATTGCTTACCATCGCTAGCCATCACAGTTTTGGCAAGCTCGACAAAACTAGATTTTATTTTTTCAGCTCGGATAATTGCATTTAAGTCGTAAACATGACGGATAAGTGTTTTATCGTCTTCTTCATAACCTCTCTCAATAGCCATGGTGCGACGAGTAAGTCCAACCCATTTTTCTACAGCTGTTTCATGGATTGAAATACATTTTGTTTGTGGAGAAGTAAATATATTTAATTCCGTTAAAACGTCTTCAATGATGGTTTTAACATATAAGGTATCCGTAGGAAGAAGGATATTTGCAAATGTAAATTCAGCTTTTATATTAGGTCTCAACGTTGAGCCTATCGGAAATAAAAAGGGATATTCCAGTGTAATTTGATGATATCTGCCTTCATTACGCGTTCTATCATTCGCTATTGATAGATTTGGTATAACCAATGTTGATCGAATTTGCTCTCTAAATTCTTTTAATTGCGTCTTCAAATCCGACTTGCTAAATACCTCATTTACTTTTGGTTGTATTTTAAAATCGACATCTTCTGACATGCGCCGCACAAGTTTATGCGCTTTAGCAAGACAGGTACCGCCGCAAAAAATTAGACGGAAATATTCATTCTCCAGGGCAGAGAGTTTATGAATAACTTGTGTGACATAATAATCTTTTTCAATAACTGCTTCGCGTAAGTTAATATGCTGGCGTGTGGCTGCGATTGTCTCGCGTAAATCCTTTTTATTTAGCATTGATATTCTTCTCAAAAAATAATTTATTAGCTTTATATGCGATACGACGACGGCACCGGCTTTTTAATTTAACAATATTGCGCACAGGTATTTGTGTTGATTTGCCTTCATTGTATTCCTTTTCTGCAGTACCTGGCTCAAAACCAACGCCTAAGCGTTTCAATGCTTCTCTTAGTGTGGCATCAGTACCGTTTTTAATTAATGGTGTATCGGAGTATTTAGAGACGTAAGCTTTAGCATAAACGCCAGAACCAATTTTTACTAACTTTTTTTCCTCGATTAGTTTATTAATAGCCCGACTCACTTGGCGATAAGAGCCTAGATTATTTAAATCTTTGCGCAATATTACACTGCCGCGAATTGTTTTGATGCGGGTGAGGGTTTTAAATTCGATGCTGTTTTGGTATTTGGTGCGCATTTTGGTATCGCCAATTTGGGACGTATAGGGGGATTATAGCATGTGCTGTATTATAGTCAAATAAGGACATATATATTAAATAATATGTTGAATTATTTAATATATATGTTTATAATTATATTCAATTTATGGGGTGCGTGATGGTTAATAAGAACGGAAGATAGGCTCAGTCAAAAATATAGGCAAATTTTCATAAAATTTAAATAGGGCAGCGAATTAATGATGGCAACGTTTCTTACATTTTCAGCTTTTATTCTTGCTTTCTTTGCATTTATCAACAGCATTATTCGCTTTAGGTTGAATATTGGATTTCTTACAATGCCTTGGTTAATTAGAATATTACTTATTCTTGGAACAATAGCTCTGTGCGATATATTAACCACTTATTTTCATGTTAATAAAACATATACAGGCCTGGCAATTTTTTTCCTCTGGAATGCTATGTTAGTAGCGATAATAATTTACCTATTATATAAGTTAATGAATCCAGTTAAATTTAATAAAAAAAATGCGGAGGCTTATTTTCAAGGATGCAGTCATATTATCGCAAGTGGAATAGAAACAGACATACAGCAGTTAACATCAGAAATATTAGTTAGTATAGCGGCAATATTTCAGTATGCAAATGAAGATAATCACAGTAAAACCCAGGAATATGCTATTGCCCTAATAACATTATTTTCTGATTCAATCTTTTGTAAGAAAATTGTTAAGCATAATCCCTCGACACTTTATATGATCTTAGAGACAGTAATAGCTAACTGTGATCGACACGAAGCAAAAGAAAGGAATTTTATTGATAGATTAATACTTTATTTATTTATTGAGCCTGATTCACAGCTTCAACGCGAAGAACCATATTACGGATTAGGTAGATTTGGCACATTTAAAAAATTAATCTTTGGCAATGCAAAATTTTTAAGAAGCGAATATAGGCCTTTAACGGGATGGCTGATGTTTAGCACCTCTGACTTCAATGCCAAATCCATTAAAAAATACTTTGAAGTTATAGAGTATTCATTAGAAAAATATTTAAAAGGAGATGATAATTCTCCAGATATTTTTTATTCAGCTATGAATTATATGGCCGAGATTATAAAAAATAACATTTACAATTTAAAGCGACAAACTGACAATGAATTACACGCTTCGCCTTCCTATAATAATTTAATTGCCTGTTCTTCAGGATTATCTTCAATGATTCAATTTATAATCAATAAAGCAAATGTGTTTCCTGAAGCTAAAGAATTTAAAAAAAATGCGTATTCATATCATAACAATGACAAAAATATATATGGAGCATTAGCTAATGGAATATATGAAGCAATCGAAGCATTTTCTATTCATCATATAGGATATGAAAGTATACGTTTCTTACTATTAGAAATATATCCTTACCCTGAGGATTCCATTTCCCAGCCAATAAAATCTATTCAAGAAAGATTAGACATTTTATTAGAAAATAAGATTGAGCAAAATTTAACTCGATTGCTATATCCAGCCGTTACAGCAAGCTTAATTTATTTTTTTGGGCTCTGTGAACCTGAAAATGCTAAACTCAAGATACATAAATTTTTACTAACTGAGCTAAAAGGAAAATTTATCAGAGCACACAGCTCTATCCCGGAAGTTGCCTTAGACATGCTCCCAACTGACACAACATATAATGCTGCTGAAAGAAAATTGATAAGAAAGCATTCTATTCGTTGGATACGAAACAAAGAGACAGAAGAGCTAAATTTAAGCGAATAAAAAATTTCATGTGATTCCCGCCAGCATTTTAATGTAGCAAAATTGTAGCACGCCACATGAAACTCTATACTAATTCCCGTTGTTTACTGTAGCTAACCTTTTTGCCATAACATCGTAAGGTGTTGATTTAAAATTAATATTAAAATATTTTACCGGACTGAAAATCCTCGTGTCGACAGTTCGATTCTGTCTCTGGCCATAGTCAGATCAATGAGTTAACCTGTAGTAATTCAAGCTTAGTGGCTTTTTCATGTTTTTTTCACTTCTTTACCGCTCACCACTTTTTCATGAAATACCTGACGCCTCTTCTTCAACACCCTCCACGCCTTCTCTTAAATGTAGTAGTTGTCGTAGTAGTCGTTGTTTGACAAGCAAGTTGCTGCCTTTGCTGATCCAGATATTCCAATCTCAACTTCATTAATGCCACAATATATTTACTCAATGTGGATTTAAAATACTTATTGCTATGACTAGCTTCTGGTAGGAATATATCAGTTGATGTTTCATCTTTATATTTCTGAATGAAGCCTTTTGTCATTGCATAATCATTTTCTATAAATCCAGTATATTTTATTAAAATTTCATTAGTTGCATTGCATATACCTTCTAGCTTCGTGACATATCTCACTTCTTTACTACTGAAATTAATCCACTTCGAGCTTTCGATATCCATGTTGATATAATACGCAGCGCATAAAATAAATTCTAAGCTTTCATCATCCCAATTTAATTTTTCAATTTTATTTTTTATAATGGAAGCCAAAATACATTTTTGTATGTTTGTTCTATCAATGTAAATTTCGCAATACTCACGAAAGTCGCCCTGCCAATACAAACACAGTTGAGATAATAATATTTGATATTTATTATTTCCCTGTTGTTCCTCATCAAATAAATCTTCAGACGAATCTTCATCAGCACTTTCCAGTTCACTGTCCTCTTCAATTTCAATGATTTCTTTCTGAGGTTTGAGAAACCGAAATAGATCAAAGATAATTTGCTTTAAAGCACAACAAGTATTATTTGGATCATTAGGAAGAGGACTATATAATCTGCAGGGATTCAAATTATTCAGTATCGCTTCACAGGCTGACAAGGTAGACGCTATCAGATTATTAATAGTTAGAATATTCTCACAACATTCATTTTTATATTGATCGTCTTGTATTTCTTGAAGTATGTGTGCAGCAATTTTCAAACATTTGATGGCTTCTTTTTTAGACTGGATATTTTGAAGTTTGGATGATAGCCAGTTTGCTAGAGCATGCTTTTGAACAAATCCCCTATTCAATTTGTTTCTTAGGGCTACTTGGAATGAATAAGGTAAGAACGGATGACTATTCTGACTGGCTGCCTGCTCTTCCTCGGTTCTTGATGTGGAAAAATTTAAACTCTGTGTATTCATGTAATCACACAATTCCGTATATATGCTTGATGAAGAAATAGCAGAGTCAATCTTCGCAGGATCAAAGAAATAGGAAAACATAAAAACCTCGTTGTAGGTCGTTGATTATCTTTATTATAAATGCATTCGATTAATTAAGACCGAGCATCATAAAGAGTAAAAGTATTTTTTTACAGCAACATTGGCGATGCTTATCTTCAGTTAGCGAAGTCTGCCCCGACGTACAAATGTGGTAGTCGTCGTAGTTTGGCTTTGAGCAAGTTGCTGACTTTGCTGCTCAAGATATTCCACTCTACGATCTATTAGCGCCACAATATGCCTACTCAATGTAGATCTAAATATTGACTCTGTTCATTCATGTAATCACATAATTTTGCATATTCGCTTGATCGGCAAATAGCAGAGTCGATGCTGGCAGGAGAAAATAAGGAAGAAAACATAGCTATCTCGTTTTGTGTTATTAATTAAAATTGTTGGCATTTTAGTATATATATTGAACTAAATCAAGGGAAACATTGCATCACAAAGCACAAAAGCAGCTAAAATTAACCCCATAATCAAAAACAAAAGACTTCGTTTTTATATTCAAAGCCTGCTATTCTAGCAAGCTTGCTGCTTACCCTCACGGAAGATTAGATGAAAAAAATAAGATGCTTATTCATCATCGCAATGCTTGCTGCAACACAAATTTATGCTGATAAACCCTTTCGCCGCGCCATGCCAGCACCCTTTGATTCTATTTTCCCAAGCAGCGAATATTTAGGGCCCACCATTGGCGTACCCAACACTGACCCTATTTTCCCGCTAACAAATCTATTATGGAAAGGATTGCCTGGCACGCAAAGGAATGACATCCGCATTTATGGCTGGGCGGATCCTTCTTATAATTACAGCACGTCCAAGCAATCGAATGCGCCGCTTTCCTATGACCTTGTACCAAACCGGCCTGAGTTGGATCAACTTGTATTACGTATTGAACGTCAACCGAATACCGTACAAACAGAGCATGCTGACTGGGGATTTCGCCTATCAAATCTCTATGGCATTGATTATCGCTATACAACTGCACAGGGTTATTTTAGTCATCAATTACTGCAAGAAAATAATTTATATGGCTATGATGCCGTAGAAATGTATGCACAATTTTATATTCCAAATGTGGCACAAGGCATGGTGATTACTGCTGGACGCTATATTTCGCCGCCTGATATTGAAGCACAATTAGCGCCGCAAAATTATTTATTTACCCATTCTCTGATGTTTACCTTTGATGCTTATACACAAACAGGTGTTAATGCCGCGATCAAATTAAATAATCAATGGACTATTTTATTTGGCGTGCATGCCGGTGATGATGTTGCACCTTGGGCTGCTGGCAAACATATTCCAACAGCCCTGGCCATGCTGCGTTGGGTTTCAAAAGATAATCGCAATTCATTGTGGGGCGGTGTTGATTCTTGGAATGGCGGCAGCTTTAAAGGTAATCATGATAATTTACAAGAATTCAATTTAACTTGGTCACATCGCTTTACAGATCGTTTTTTCACAGCAACAGAAGGCTATTACATGTATCAAAAAGATTCGCCCAAGGGCGGGACTTGTATCTTTGGGCCCACACGATTCTTTGCAAGCGGTGGTGGTTGCGGCGCGCTTATTCCTGGTAAATCCTACGAAATTGGATTTGTTAATTACACAGAATATAAATTTGCGGAAAAAGATTTTCTATCATTGCGAGCTGATTATTTAGATGATATCAATGGAGAACGCTCAGCTTATGCTACGGGATATTTTAGTTTTACTGCAGGTGTGACTCATCAATTTACCGATCTCATTGAAATACGTCCTGAAGTACGCTATGAATTTGCAACACGGGCAAGGCCTTACAACAATGGGCAGCTTCAAAACCAATTTACGGTGGCGAGTGATTTGATTGTGCGGTTTTGATGCTATTACCAATCTTATTTAAGCAAATAATATTTTTTCCTTGGATCCCTCGGGCCAGAACCCACTTCAGTAATTAAACCTGCATTAATTAATTCCAGGAGTCGCGATCGCGTTGCTCTTGTTGTAAGTGCAATTTTTTCTGCTATCTGTTTAAAGGCAATATCTTATTTGCTATAGCCGAAAACATACTCTGAAGTGTTTTACTTCAAAGCACTTCAGAGTAGAATTCATAGCTTCAGTTAGGTTAAAAAATGCAATTTAAATAAACCCATGACAAGCAGGAAAAAATCGCTTAAATTCAGAACTGTTATCTTAACAAGTTATTTTTTACCCCCTGGAAGATACTTATGTTTCCTGATAAAAGGATTATCATATTAATTACTTCTCTTCTCATGACACTAACCTGCGCAGCCAGTGATGATCGACCCTATCCACGCATTGGTAATTTCGCACTACCCGACTCCCAACAACCAGGCCCCTTAATTGGTTTCGGCGAAAATATTCTTCCCCAACATGACACACAATTATTTTTATTTGCTGATGATTATGCTGGCGTCAATAAACATTTTATTGATCTTGTTCCTTCTGTCGTATATGGCATCACTAACAGTCTGTCTATTTTTATTAATGCCCCCTATGCGGCTAGCTATCAAGAAGGCCCACAAAAATCTAGCGGCTTTGAAGATGCTTTCGCACAATTAGAATATGCTTTTTTTAACGCTTCAAGGTCGACTTATGTCGATCAAGCAACGATAGTCGCAAATGTCACCATCCCAACGGGTTCCATTGATAAAACACCTGAAACCGGCGTCGGCTCACCGAGTTTTTTTCTCGGCACGACTTTTAATCGCACCATGATCGAATGGTTTTTCTTTGGCTCTCCTGGCATCGAGTTCACAACAGCTAAAAATGGCACTAAGTTTGGCAATAGTTATTTGTATCAATTTGGATTCGGCAGACATATTGCAAATGTCAATCAATGGCTATTTGCCTGGATGCTTGAAATAGATGGCACTTATACGCAAAAAAACAGGGTAAGAGGAAGCATTGATCCCGATTCAGGCGGCAATGTCGTCTATGCGACGCCTTCAATCTGGGCTTCAACTAAGAAATTCACTTTTCAATTTGGGCTAGGTTTACCTGTTACACAAGATTTGTTTGGCACTCAGACGAAAGATAGTTATTTACTTGCCCTCAATGTGGGCTGGAATATGGATTAATTGTCATGCCAGCCGCACGTTCTTTGTGCGAGGTGGCATCCAGGAATTATATGTAAATTTCTAGATGCCAGCTAAAAACGTGCTGGCATGACAAACCCCGCTAACATGACAGAGTCTTTGCTAGCCGTAGCGGGAATCGCTGATTAATTATCAGTCTTTGATATTTCCCCCTGCATCAGCTAAGGTTATCAACTTATACAAATAAAGGCTTATCATGGGTATAGAATTACTCCCCAACATCATCTTAGAAAAATACGCCGTGCGTGAATGGAAGCATGCCTGCGCCATCTTAAACAGCGATTTTCCCCATGAATGGCAGGACTTGCTCGAACTGCTATCACAATTCAAACTTTGTAAAAGCTGGATCATGGAAGCTGGCGGCAGAAAATCAAAGGTGTCTGACTGGATTGATTCTTTTTTGTATGAACGCGGCTGGCAGGAAAAACAGTTTAATACAGCCTTACATGTCGATAATGCCGAAATGGCCTCACCTACGCATAAAATTGACTGCTATAAAAACAGAATTGCCTTGGAAATTGAATGGAACAATAAAGACCCATTTTTTGATCGCGATTTAAATAATTTCCGCCTACTTTTCGATCTAAGAGCGATCAGTGTTGGCATCATTATCACTCGCTGCGATGAACTGCAAGCGATATTTAATCAGCTAGGCAGGGGTGCTTCATATGGCGCTTCGACCACACACATGTCAAAATTGATCCCGAGGATTGAAGGCGGTAGCGGCGCTGGATGCCCCCTACTTGTTTTCGGAATTAAACCTGACTTATTCGATGAGGGATGCTAATGAAGAAAAAACGCCTTAGCGCAGCCGAAGACTTTGCGACGCACTGCAGTGGTTTAAAATGCAGGACCATCCTGGCTGATCCCCCGTGGCAGTTTCAAAATCGCACAGGAAAAATGGCGCCCGAGCATAAACGCTTATCTCGTTATCCTACTTTAGCATTGCCAGATATCATGGAAATCCCCATCCAAGTCGCGGCAGCAAAAAATGCCCATCTGTATTTATGGGTGCCTAATGCTCTTCTCTCTGAAGGCTTGCAAGTCATGAGCGCCTGGGGTTTTCAATATAAGGCCAATATTGTTTGGCATAAAATTCGCAAAGATGGCGGCCCTGATGGACGCGGCGTAGGATTTTATTTTAGAAATACCACTGAAATCATTTTATTTGGCGTCAAAGGCAGCATGCGCACACTTGAGCCTGGCCGAACGCAAGTTAATATTATCAAATCACGAAAAAGAGAACATTCACGCAAGCCCGATGAGCAATATGAATTGATCGAAGCCTGCAGTCCTGGCCCCTATCTTGAATTATTTGCGCGTGGTTCACGCAAAAATTGGCATGCCTGGGGTAATGAATCAGAAAAATATGAACCGCATTGGCGAACCTATAAACATAATAGCAGTGTTAAATTTATTGATGAGTAAGCGATGAAAAATTTTATTTGTGCCCTTTTTTTATCTTTGATGTCAGCATCGATCTATGCTGCAGATACCGCAGAAACCATTGTATTTCTTCGCCATGGGGAAAAGCCAAGCGCTAATTTGGGTCAATTAAATTGCCAGGGATTGAATCGTTCTCTCGCTTTAGCCCATGTTTTATCGAATCAATTTGGCAGCCCAGATTTTATTTTTGCGCCCAATCCTAATGGTGCTATTGATAGGAAAACGGATTATGTGAGACCGCTTGCAACCATTGAACCTACCGCCATTCAGCTCAATAAACCCGTGAATACCTCATTTGCCTTTAATGCTGATCAACTGCTGGCTGATGAATTACTTGCCCCAGCCTATCACCATTCACTGATTTTTGTTGCTTGGGAACATAAATTTATTCCTAATATTGCTAGATTGATCATGCTGCACTTTAAGTTGGATCCCAAGCAAATTCCAGATTGGGATGCGCATGATTTTGATAGTTTATATGTCATCAATATAAAATGGCATGATGACACAGCGACTAGTGTGAATTTTATTCATGATCAAGAAAATTTAAATAATCAAAAAATAACTTGCCCTGCAGATGCTTCACTTGCTCAAGTTAAACCACTTAGTGAAGCTCAAACACAAACACTTATTCTTATTCCAGAAGCAGAACATGCAAGTGATGATCTTGGCCAGTTAAATTGTCAGGGTTTAAATCGCGCGCTTGCCTTGCCGCAAGTTCTCAACAATAATTTTGGCTTGATTGATACCTATATTGCACCCAATCCGCCTTCTGATTTTGATATCCATCACTATGTTCGTGCATTGATGACGCTTGAACCGGCTGCTATTAATGCGGTGAAAGCACTCAATCTGCCCTTTGGTTATAAGCATACAAGAGAACTCGTGGCCTATTTGGACAAGGCTTCTTACCATAATCAAACATTGGCGATTGCTTGGCGAGCAAATAAATTACCCTTTATTGCTAGAGCTTTCTTGGCCATGCATGGCGGTGATCCGAGTCAAGTGCCAGAGGTGACGCCTGATAGTGATACGATGTATGAAATTAAAATTAGGCGTGATGGGGTTTTGACGAATTCGAGTTTTGTGGTGGTGAAGGAAAATTTAAATAATTTGTCGAGATTGTGTGGGTAAAAGGCGCCCTCACCCCCTGCCCCTCTCCCCTCGCAAAAAGCGCTCCGGGAGAGGGGAGAGTCCTTTACTATTTCGAGGAGAAAATTTAGAACTCTCCCCTCTCCCGGAGCGCTTTTTGCGAGGGGAGAGGGGCAGGGGGTGAGGGCTATAGGCTACCTCTACGACTTATCCTCAAACTCTCGAAAAGCTCCCCGCCCTGCCAAGGTTGATTCTGCTACCACAGAACTAATCACACGATCCGCAACTAATTTATTTAAGGATTGCGCCAGTGTGCACATGCCCAAATCACCGCTGGTTTGAATAGTCGATTCCATATAGCCAGGCATATCCTTGCGAATATACTGACGAATAGCCGGTGTCGATAGCATCACTTCAAAGGCAGCCACCCGTCCCTTATCCAGTGATTTCACCAAAGTTTGACAAATAACCGCTTGCAATGCTTCCGATAGCATATTACGCATCACAGAATTTTCATCTAAGGGACACATATCGACAAAGCGATTAATCGTAAGCGGCGCAGTTGAAGCATGCAAGGTAGCAAAAACCAAGTGCCCTGTTTCTGCTGCAATCAAGGCTAAACGCATGGTTTCATAATCGCGTAATTCGCCCAGTAAAATAACATCAGGATCCTGTCTTAAAGAAGCGCGCAAGGCAGTTGCAAAATTTGGTGTTTCACGCCCCACTTGCAATTGTTTGATCACACTTTTTTTATTATTGTGCACATATTCTATTGGGTCTTCTATGGTAATAATATGATGCGCTTGATAAGTATTAATTTGATTGATCATCGAAGCAAGCGTGGTTGATTTACCCGAACCCGTCGGCCCCGTCACCAGTATCAAGCCATGCGATAAATTGAGCAAGGAACCAATGACAGGCGGTAAACCTAATTCTAAACAGCTAGGAATCGTATTGGGAAGAATACGAAAAACAGCGGCAATACCTTGACGCACATGAAACATGCTAATACGAAAATCAGCCAAACCAGAAATTGACAAGGCCATTTCCAAAGCCAAATCTTCGCTAAATTTTTGCTGTTGTTCAGCAGACATAAAACTAAATAAGAGTTGCCTAATTTCTCCTGAAGACAATGAATGACATTCACTGATTTCTTTTAAGGAACCATCCAAACGCAGCAAAGGCTTGGCATCTGGATGAAAATGCAAATCAGACGCTTGTTTTTCCACACCTATTTTCAAATATTTTTCAATAAGTTCAGTGCTCATTGCATGCTCGTTTATTAAGTGTGTATTAGCATTATTATAGCATGATCAGCGTAAGCGTTTCGCCTCCTTAGATTTTTTTTTCACCCTACGAAATATTTCATCCATTTTTCTAATGGGATAAATGAGCTTCCAAGAAATAGAACGATGCATGCGGCGCAAATCTTTTTCTACTGTTTGATGCTGTTTTAATTGCCTGTGAATCCATTGATAAATGGGATAAACCTTGGCGAATTCATCTTGAATTTGCCGCCAAGCAAATTGAAATTCTACACTATCAAAGGTTAAACGATCCTCTGCCAGTGATAATAATAATTCATACACTTGCCAACAAAGCGGAACAATGGCAATGACTGGATGCTTTTTTAATTCGCCATCATCTGCTGCATAATGACTTAATGATTTATCTAAAAATTCATTTTGATATTGTTCGACTTCTGGTGTAGCAAGAGAAAAAGGCAGGGAAAATGCCGTATGAATACGCTGTAATTGCTTAGGCGCATCTTGCAACATCGCTTCATAACTAATCACCACACGTTTTTTATTATAGGTTCCCTCAACAGCAGCAAACGAATGAATCAACCACAGCATCATGCCGACTTCTAAATCAAGATTGGCAAATTTCTTGTTTGAATAGGCAACGGCCAAAGGATTTCGCAAGGCGATGACATAGTGATCATTGACTGGTATGGCATCAAATACGCTTTGCCAAAAGGGTAAAATGGATGTGGTTCGTGGATCTTTAAATCCCCAATAAGCCGTTTTTGCTAAGCGTTCTTGCAGTAAATTGATGGCATAATTTCTATAATTTTTTAATATGGGATGCTCAGCAATGCTCGCCTTATCTAATGAACCCACTGTCATCCAAGGATCATCTAATGCATGCGAAACACCGCGATTAATTTTATAAAGAATATCTGCATCTTCATAAAATCCTTTGGGATTACGTTCATCACCTGCTAATAAATTTGATCCCAAATCAATGCCGCAAGCTTTTAATGAACGTGCTATCGCACTCGTACCACTTCGAGAAATACCTAATACCGCAAATACATTTTTTGCATGCGGATTCATCCTATCCATTTTCATTGGATATATCCTAGTAATTTAATCTGTTTGATCAATGATTCTATCACTTCTTCTGGACCAACTGATGCTGTATCAATTTTTATTTCTGGTGAATCAGGAATTTCGTAAGGATCACTAATGCCCGTAAATTGTTTCACCACGCCTTCTCTCGCTTTTTTATATAATCCCTTGCGATCTCTTGCTTCACAAATTGATAAAGGTGTTGATACATAAACTTCAATAAAGCCGCCCACTTCACTAATCATTTGCCTGACTTTATGACGTGCATTAGCAAAAGGTGAAACTAGGGCGCAAATGGCAATACCGCCATGTCTCGTCACTTCTTTCGCGACAAATCCCACTCGCGTAATATTAATTTCTCTATCTTCCTGACTAAAACCAAGACCCTGTGATAAATGCGTGCGAATCACATCTCCATCTAGCAAGGTCACATGACGATTTGTCATTTCTCTTAATTTGAGTGATAAGGCATTTGCTAAAGTAGATTTGCCGGAACTCGGCAGTCCTGTTAAAAACACCGTAAATCCCTGCTGATATTTAGGCGGATGTGCTTTGCGTAATTCTTCAATTACACCGGGATAGGAAAACCATTCGGGAATATCTGCATTTTTACGTATGCGTTCACGTAATTCTGTACCAGAAATTGTTGCAGGTATTTCATCTTGTGGAAATTCATTGACAGGCAAATAACGCGCCTGTCGTAAACTATAACCCATTTCTTGAAAGGGAATAATTTGAATGCCCATTTCAGCTTGATGTTTAAGTGACAATTCCTGCGCTGCATAAGGCGAATAAAAATCCTTAGCCGCGCGATCCTTACCAGGCCCAGCATGATCACGTCCAACAATAAAATGTGTGCAGCCATAATTGCGGCGAATGAGTGCATGCCATAACGCTTCACGCGGACCTGCCATGCGCATCGCCAAGGGTAATAAACTTAAACAAGCTGAATGCGGTGCATAAGTTTTCATGATGTGCTCATAGCAGCGCACACGCAGATAATATTCAATATCACCTGGCTTTGTCATACCCACAACGGGATGCAATAATAAGCGCGCACCTGTTTGTTCCATCGCGCGCAAAGTTAATTCTTGATGCGCGCGATGCATGGGATTTCTTGTTTGAAAGGCGACAATTTTATCCCATCCACGCTGTTGAAATAATTTTTGCGTCTCAACTGGTGTATAACGCAAATGATTAAAATCATAATGATGAGGCAGAGAAACACTTAATAAATGTCCGCCGATATACACTTTTTTCACTTGCTGATAAAGATAGGCAACGCCTGGATGCGCATCATCTTTCGTGCCATAGACAGCTTCTGCTTCTCGAATTTTATCAACTTCCCAGATATCACCTACTTGCAAAATAGCTAGCAATAATCCTTCAGCATCTCGCAAGGCAAGCTCTTGCCCTGATTTAATCTGTTCTGCAAATTGCTGATTAACGTCTAAGGTGATTGGCATCGGCCAAAAACGACCATCATGCAATCTCATATGATCTAACACATTTTCATAATCTAGTTTATTCATAAAACCATGCAAGGGTGCAAAACCGCCATTTAAAATTAACTCAAGATCACAGAGTTGTCGTTGAGTTAAAGTTAAAGAAGATAAATCGTGGGCAGCGAATTTATACAAGTGAATATAATCTGGAGAAATTTTCGGTGTACTAAGATCCACTGATAATGGATTGATATCAGACTTCATCATTCCTTTTTTCCTTTAGAGTCGTGATCCTAAAATTTAAGATGACTGAATTAAATTTGCCAATTCAAAACATTGTTTACGAATTTCTGGAACAGCACTAACCTCCCATAGAGCACCACGTCTCAGTGATCCTAGGGCAAATAGACGAGAAGAAACTTCACCGTCTGGCATCTTCAATGCGCCAGAACTTGCCACATCTAATCCTAATTGCAAGGGATCAAGACAGGCTAGCTTTTTTTGCAGCAAATTAGCTAGCAATGGCGATTGATAGGCACTTGCATTTAAAGCAGGTCCCATACAATTAATAATCCATTTAACATCCAATTGTAAATGATGCGCTTCATGTCTTGGTCTAATAATAGCTTGCTGATTTTCAATGGCAAGCACTCTACCCGCAATAATTTTTAATTGACCCTGTGCAATCAGTTGAGCTAATTGTGCTGAAATTTGCTGATGGACACGATGGCGATGTACATTCCAATAAGCTAGTAAATGACGCAGAAAACGTTTTTTATCTGCTACACTTGCCTCAGCCCACAAACTTGGAATATGTGAACGCAAGCCATTGATGACGGCTTGCCAATCCGCGTGAGTACGGCATTTTTCTCTGACAAATTGAGTTAATGAACGCAAGCTAGATGGCAATGAATCGCGAGAGATAGCCAACACTGTTTTGTGTTTTGTATGCGGCAAGGGCAGTAAACCATGGCGTGAAACAGCATAGATAGCACCGCGATGCGATTGCTTCTTAAGTGTTAAGACAGTATCAATCATGCTCAAGCCTGTTCCCACAATCAAAACAGGATCGTCTTTGCTAATTTGATTCGGCGCTCTATATTCCCAGGGATTCCTAATACATTGTACGGTGTTTGTAACAGGAAAGGGAAAGGGAGCGGGCGCTTGATTACCCAGCGCTAAGACGACTTTGTCTACTTTTATTTGACGCTGATCCGATAAAATTAAAATGATGTGATCTGAGTGGGGAACAAGGTCTATCACTTCTTGTGCTTCTAATGTTAATTGATGATTTCCCTCAGCCTGTAATAAATCATTGAGATATTCACCATAGAGACTACGAGGAAGAAATTGCTCTTCAAGAGGCAGGTCTGCATCTAAAGTTTTTTTCGTTGCTAAGGGATGCGATTGTCTAGCTTTGAGCCAAGCTACAAAATGACTTGGATCATCTTCAAAGGCACTCATGTCTTTGGCATTGACGTTCAATAAGTGATAGGAAAAAGGCGTGCGATAGGCATCCCCTGTTGCAAAACGACCTGATTTCTCAAAGACATGCAAATGCAAGGGTCTTTTGCTCAATCGTTGACAGGCAGCCACAAAAGCGGTGCCTGAGAATCCAGCGCCAATGATTGCGATGTTTAATGTCGATGATTGCGTCATCTAGATTACCTTTGCTAATGCCGGCTTAAATTACCATGTCAGGGGGCAATTGTCATGGCATAGAAGTCGCGGATATAGTAGAATTGCCC
>Ga0207126_1101_pt1 | contig 15523 bp, 9 predicted proteins | sample Alteio_BWMinHeat_20_FD_153586 | JGI IMG/M metagenome (GOLD analysis project Ga0207126, IMG submission 153586) | Enriched cells from forest soil in Barre Woods Harvard Forest LTER site, Petersham, Massachusetts, United States -... | ecosystem: Environmental > Terrestrial > Soil > Temperate forest >...
AACAGGTGACGGTCTGCCTGGGTACATAGGCACGATTCGTGAAACAAGGTCTCGTCGTCTTCGAAGAAGCGCACAACATAAGTTGGCATAGACACCAAGAATACCTTCCATACTGTTGGGTCTTTGGTATTGTGCGTTACTGCCAAAGGCATCACCATTGCTATGGAGCACTAAGGCAAGTCCTTGAGGTCCGTTATAACGATTGTCTCTAAATAACTCACTCTTTCTTTGCACGCTAATTGATGATGGAAATACCTGTCTTAAGAGTGCCACCATCTCACGGTCTGCAAAGTCATTAAATCCTACAATGCGTAAATTGGTAAATGCGCCTTCGTTTTGTACTTCTTTAAAACCGAGTGCTTGGAGGCGATTGAGGAGCTCTGATCCACCTGTCCCCAATGCGCGAGCAAAAATGGCAGGAGGATCAATGGTATACACATATCCTTGGGGCAGCGTCGCATCAAGAACCCTCATTTCATTGCGCATTTGATGCACATAAGAGTTGTACAGTATTTCAAGAGAGAGAATTTCGCCTCCGGAAAGCCTTACAAACTTGTTTTGCAGCTCTGTGCGTGCGGCAGCAGCATCACCAGTTCGAATAAGATTTTCAAGAAGTGTTTTTGCTTCTGCTGGGTTGAGAGGATTAGTTACTTCTGAAAGAGCTGGTAAGCGATGAGCTTGAGTGAGGTGATATACCATGTACTCGTGTAGGGCAGTGTCGTAGGCACGAACAGCATTTTCATCTTGTCGCTGTGCTCCCGTGAGCATAACAGGCGGTATAGCTCGACCCTCTATGGCATTGGCAGTCACTTGTGTCACACGCATCATCACACTACGAGCAGGATCTGCATGTCCAAAATCTGGTTGTATAGCATGACTTATAATGACAGGACGTCCTTGGGTGCCTGGCAGTTCATTAATCTGATGTTGGCGGTTTTTCCACATGTAGTCGCCTCGCATTAGGCCTGCAACAACTGGGGTGATAAAGGAGTGCAATGCGCCTTCCATATTCGTGATCGCATCGCCAGGCGTATGCTTTTCATTAATTGCTAAGTTCTTTTTGCGACGCATAAGGTGCTCAACCATATCTGGATCTACAAAGTCGCTATAGCCAATGACAGGTGCTCGTGTGGGCCTGGATTGTGCAGCTGCAAGAAAGTCTGCCCGTGTGGTGCCGCCCATGTCTTGAGTAGTTGTAGACACTGTGGATTCAAAATATCCTTGCACTAAACTTAGTGCTACAGGTGTTGGAGTGGGCAGCGCTGTGTCCATTGATAGGGCCGAAAAGTTGTCTCCAGATGTGTCAGATAAAAATTCAATTGAGGTTGGTGTTTCATTAGATGGCACTTCAATTCGTGGCGGATTTGGAGCAGGTGAGGCAGTAACTAGGCGATTCAAATATCGCTGTACACAATTTTGAATATTGGTTTTTAAGCGTCCATATTGCGAAGCAGCAACAGGACAGCGAAACGATTGAATCAAATCGCTATCTACGTACTCCGCAATTTCTCCTGAGCGAGTAGGGTCTATATTCAAAGCCTCTGCAATGCAGCGGCTAATATCTGCTTTGAGTGCTCCATCTGTTACAGCAATATGGCCTGCCATTAGATAGATCACTTCTCCAATGGTATCAGTTAAGTTCACACTTATACTCATAATAGTATCTCCTTAGTTACAACTGCTCAATAATTTTAAAATGGCAAGTAACTACTTGTATAAAATTTTTTAGTAGAAGTTTTTTGTTTTTACTATAACCTAATTATAAATAAAAGTTTTTTTTATGCAATAATAAAGTATTAAAAGAGTATTTAAAAAGTGTTAAAGTCGATGATCGCAAAATCCAGTTGGATTTCGCGATCATTGGTAGCCTACAGTGACTGAACGAGATTTGTAAATAACGAGAAGATACTGCGAGCGTACGCTCGCTAAAAATGTAGTCAGTCCCACGAGGGGACTGACTACGTACACTATCTATTGCTATTATAGAGGTCCTAGCATACGCCACGCAAGCTCTTCTGCACCGCTGCTGAAGGTGGCTGGGTAGCCTGTTGCAGCAGGCGGCGTTGTGAAAGAAGAGTCGGAGGGTGGTGGGGCAGAAGAGTCAGAGGGTGGTGGAGAAGAAGGGTCAGAGGGTGGTGGAGGATTTTTTAGTAATTCCATAAACATATCGTAGAGCTTATCTGATCTCTGAGTTTGAAGCTGCATTTCCCTATCCATTATGACACAGTAGATCGTTATCTATACAATGAATAAATGTGGCGGCCCTACAGGCCTCTATATTTTGTTTTTGGCCAGGCCTGTCGCCGGCCACCCAGGGTTTAGTCGCCCCTTCGGGGCTCCTGCACCCTGGGCTATACATATTTCGGCCCTACGGGCCTTTATCAGGGCTACCGGCCTGGTTTTTTACCAATTTTTCTCCTGCCACGAGCTTGCGAGTGGTAGGAGAAATCAATTACACAGTAGGGCCAACAATGCCAACTTGTTTCATGTATTTGCCCCCACGATCTTTGTAGGATATATTGCAGGCAATGTCGCTGCTGAAGAAAACAAGCTGCGCTATGCCCTCATTCGCATAGATTTTAGCTGGAAGCGGTGTTGTATTCGATATTTCTATTGTTAGATATCCTTCCCATTCAGGCTCAAGAGGGGTAACGTTGACGATAATGCCGCAGCGCGCATAAGTTGACTTGCCAATGCAGAGAGCAAGAGTGCAGCGAGGAATAGAAAAATACTCAACGCTTCGAGCCAGGGCAAAGGAATTTGGAGGAATAATGCATTCCTTGGTTTGGATATCAACAAATGCATCTTCACTAAATTGTTTTGGATCAACAATGCTGTTGTAGACGTTGGTGAAGACCTTGAATTCATCGGATACACGGATATCATATCCGAAACTCGAAAGGCCATAGCTTACGATTTTTTTCCCATCGGCATCAGTACGTACAAGATGATCGACAAAGGGTGTTATTATTTTTTTTGCACCCTCGCATTGTTTTTTTATCCAACTATCTGGTTTTGCCATATGGGTCTCCTTGTTTTTTTTCAGCGCTTCATTATTGTACAGCGATTATTGCATTTCTGTCTAATAACAAGTTGCAAAAAAAAAACTTGTATGGTAAATATTAATTTAAACAGTACACGTTAAGAGAGGAGTGCGATATGGTAGCTCAAAAAGAAGAAGTTCAAAAAAAGTTTTTTGATAGTAGTGGTGCGATTGTAGCAGCGCTACTATGTGCGCAAGATGCGAAGGGTTTTATTGAGAGCGCTGCTACCTATTGGCTGCAGCTAGAAAAAGAGCTCTACGATGCCTCGTCGCCATCATTTGAAGAGCATGCAAAGCAGCTCTCTCCTGAGATACAGGGATATTTACATACGCTGCATGACACATTAAGGCGGGCTCAGAATATATTGAGGGCGCAATTTGCCGCACAAGACAAAGAGAAAAAACACACTTTTGCAAAAGAGGCCTCCTTTGCAGTGTGGCAGGAAGCGATTGCGAGCGCATGGAAAAATATGGCGCGCAAGGATGTGATTACTGGTATGCAGGATACACGCTCGCTGCAAGAGATATGGAATATTCCATGGCCATTCATGGATCGCTCCTACCAAGTTGCCGTCAGCCTGTTTGATCAGGGGCATTACTATGATGCACATGCCGTGTTTATGCTGCTGCATTTTTTAAGCCCTACAGTGTTTGCCTATGTGTTTGGAGAGGCTTCCTGCCAGCATGTGCGTGGCAATTTCTTTGATGCTCTTGCTAATTATCTTATTGCAACGCAGCTTGAGCCAGAAAATCCGGTACTCGCTTTTCAGCTTGCCTGTTGTTATCAGGAGCTTGGTGAACAGACAAGCGCTCGCTTAGTGTTTGATTATGCCATTGAATGTGCTGAGCGCCAACAAGTTGTAAACATAGTGGAGCGGGCAAAAGAGAAGAAGTCACTTCTACCCGCTCTTAAAGCCGCCTAAGGAGGAATTAATATGAGTGTGAACAGTAGTAGTTCAGTAGCATCGCCTACGATAGATCAGGAGGGTATTAACTTTTTACGTAATTTTAACAGTCAATTCGCATCTGATCGTGCAAGTCCGGATGCTGTCGCACAAATACTCAGGCGAGCTCTTTCTTCTACGACACCGAGCGAGTCTCGGCCATTTATTGTAACACTTCGTCAGGTAGCAAAAAGAGACGATGTTGAATTTCGAGACGGTATTGCGGAGCTTATTCGCATAGCCATGCATTTAGAAAATGGCATGTTGAGGAGCCGTGCTCTTAGAACTAATGAAAACCGTGTGATTATACGTACATTTAAAGAAAATATTGTAAATCTGCTCAACACCGCTCGTTTATTACGATCACGCAGTGAAGAGCCTACACTTGTGGGGCTATGTCGTTTTCATGATAACATAGCACCTAATGTAACCAGCATGCAAACTATGTGCGCACGTGTATTAGCTTTTGCAGCCACTGATCGGATGGAATCAGCTCAGGCAGATGTAGCTACCACTCCTTTTGCTGCTCTTCAAGATTATCTGAGCACCTTTCGCCCTCTAGGAATACAGTTGATCGAATATGGCTCAAATGAACGAGCGAACGCCTTAGCCTATGTTAGAAATGCTAATCAGAGGGGAGCTATTGCAGGTCGTATTAGAGGTGCAAGTCAGCAGCTTGCAACTCTTCCTGAATTTGCCAATGCTGACGGGAATAGCAGGTTAGGGCAAAATTTATTGAGGCATATGCAATCACGACTTCATGCAATCGGTAACGATATTATACGGGTAAACGACCTAGACGCATTTACTACTCCCATGAGACATGCCGGTGATCTTCTGATGCAGCGTAAATATTTATTAGACGCAGTTTCTACAACCGCAAGTGATGAGGAGAGACAGGTCGCAAAGCGAGCCGTCATTTTAATGAAGATGAAAGAATTTTTGCGAGAAGCTGCTATCCATGTAGCCACATCAACATCGCTATCAGATACAGATAAAGCTACGGCAAACCGCCAGCTCATACGAATGGGCCTTATGATCGGTATGGATCCAACAGGGCATTTTATACCAGATTGTCTTCAACATGTCAGCGTCAGTGATTTAGGGACATATGCTGAGGAAATAGAAAGGCTTGTTTCCTCTCCGTGGGCACGAGGTTGGCAGCAAGCACTCCCATTACGAAGTGAGATAGCCCTGGCGATTACTCGTGACGCACCGGGAGCTTTTGCATCATCAACACAGATGCCAGAACTTGATGTTACAGTGCCAGAGAATATCTCGGCATTTCAGTTTTTTAGTGATGGTGCTGCAAACGACACAGCTCAAGCTGCTCAGAGTTTGCTACATCGCACACCAACACCCCGTCCCATACAGCCGCCCTCACAACCAACAACACCGCAGCCTTCATCTCGACTACCAACGCTTGCGGCAGTTACCGGTGGGGTTGCTGCTGCTGCGTATAGTGCTTATGGCATTTTATCGACTCCTCTGGTAGCTCTCAGCACAAGTGCATCGAGTATTCCTATTCGTATTGCTGCGTCTACCATTTATGGCACAGCAGCAACGGGATTAGGCACCACTCTAGGCCTTGCCGTTGTGGGAGGTCTTGCAGCATATGGGGCTGCTCGTCTTGGCATGCGTCTACTTGGAAGGTAATTTGGAAGGTAGTGGCATCATGTAACCATGACGTGCAACCAACGGTTGCATGTCATGGTCACATTGTCACATTAATCCATGCCCGATACTTGTGACAATCGCGCGCATCTCATTTGTATCATCACTGACTTGCTTTTCGATATCACGGATAGCAGACATGACCGTGGAGTGATCACGGCTAAAGAGCGTGCCAATTTTTATGTAGGGCAGCTTTAAAAGAGAGCGGCAGAGATACATGGCGAGCTTGCGTGGAGTGCTGTTTGCGCGATTTTGGGATTTGCCAAGAATATCTTCAGTAGTGATGCCGTGATGGTCGGCACATGCCTTAATGATCTTTTCAGGGTTTAGTGCTTCGGTTTTTTCTTGTTCTATCAGGTCTGCAATACGAGTTTTAATAGTGGGAATCGTAAGAGTTGTCTTGTCCTCTTTATTCATATGGGTGCGAAGTACAAGAGCCTGAAGCGCTTTCATTGCCGACTTGGGATTAACAGAGAAGGTATTGGCAATAAACTCGCTACTAAGCTTTGGTAGTGGCAGGTGCATAAGATTTGATCGTCTTTCTATCAATTCTATTATTTCTTTTTTAACAAGCGGAGCCAGAGGAAGCGAAATACCCCATTCAAAGCGAGAGATAAGCCTTGGCTCTATTGCTTCCAAATATTGTGGAGGGCATCGAGATGAGAGAATAATCAGCTTATGGGCAGTGTGGAGTGTATTAAATGTGTGGAAGAATTCTTCTTGTGTTGCGGCTTTTTTTGCAAAAATATGGATATCGTCGACGATAAGCACATCGGCTTTTCTATAAATTTGCCGAAATGCGGGCATTTCACCTTGACGAATAGCGCGTACAACATGATCGCAAAAAAGCTCTGCTCTGGCATAGACCACCTGAAGATTTTGGGCTCGAAATGCGTGCGCACATGCTTGCAGAAGGTGCGTTTTTCCTGAACCTTCGGGCCCATACAAAAACACGGGATTGGGGGTTGTAGCTACAGAATGTGTTGCAACGAGTTCTGTCAGGAATTTGCCAGCAAGCAGGTTGTCATTTGTTATAATAAACTCCTGGAAAATATGCAGTGGATCGATTTCTGGGAAGGTAAGCGTAAAGCTTGGAGCGTGCGTGTTGCCAGGATATTTGGGTTTAGTTTTTTTGGGTGGTGGTGCGTTTGAGGCTTGATGAATTCCAAGGTGTACTTTAATGGGGGTGTTGTTGTTATTAACAAAATTACTAAGCTGTGGGCGGATATGCTCTTCAAACCAGAGCTGTTGAAAGGAGTCTTGCGCTTCGAGGTAGAGATTGCAGGCATCGAAGCGTACGACTTTTAAGGAGCGAAGCCATTTGGTAGAGGTCGCACTTCCAAATTTTTTTTCCGTTGCGGTAACAAATTCATTCCACGCTTTCATTTACGATAGGTTCTGCTTTTTATTCTACTGTCCCGAGTTTGCGAGGGACAGTAGAGTAAGTAGTCCACCACTGCTGTGCCATGCTGAGTAGCATCGATGAAATCCAGTAGATATTGAGGCCAGAGGGGAATTGATAGAACATAACAGTAAGGACGATGGTCATAATGGTGCCCATGGAACGCTGCTGGCGTTGCTGGTCAGTCCATTCAGCAGGATTTTTAGGTAGGCTCGCTGACATATTCTGCTGCAGGAACATAATTCCTCCAAGGATGATCGGCAGAAGGTGGAACTGGTTGCCAATAAAGGGAATGGAATAGTTCCAGCTGAAGAGCACATCCGGTGCTGAGAGGTCGTTGATCCATCCAGGAATGAAAGAAGCCCCTCTCAACTCAAAAGCCGATTTCAACAGGTCAAACATACCAATAAGAAAGGGCATTTGAATAAGCAGCGGCAGACACCCTGAAAGCGGATTAATACGATGCTGTCGATAGATATTGAGTATCTCCATCTGCGCTTTTTGTGGCTCTTTTTTGTATTTTTCCTGAATTGCTTTAATTTTAGGGGCTACAAGCTGCATTGCTTTTGTGGATTTGAGAGACCAGGCATTTAAAGGGTAGAGCAACACGCGAAGAACCACCGTGATCAGAATTATTGAGAGCGCCCATGAATGAAAGAGTGAATAAAAGAATTTCATCAAGAAAAAGAGAAATTTAGCAAAGGGCTCTGAAATAAAGGCAAACCAGCCATGGAAGGTCTGACAGGCTAGGTAATTAGAGTCTCTCCCACCTTGTTCGGCAGCAAAGTAGTTGTCAATGGTTGTCAACACCGAATCTGCAAAGGGACCAGCAAAAATACGAAAATGAGCGATGCCTTTTTGCGGCGCCACAGGCATAAGTACATTGTAACCAGGCAAATCTTTGGCAACAAAGCGATCTGCCTGATTCAGCAGAACAAGACGTGAAGGATCAACTGTGCCTGATACACGCTGCGCCTTAAAGCCCATTTCATGAGCACTTGACGGATCTAAAATAACTCCAAAAAAACCATTTGAATTCACCACCCAGTCAGGAACGACTGATGAGGTTGAAAATACATCTTTTGGAAGATCGACTACTTCAACTTTGCTGGTATTTCCTCGGGCAATATGGTACTTAATGGTTGGGGCAGGAGCGCCTGAAATCCATTCTACTTCAGGGACACCGCTTGTAAGAAAGAGACCTGAGCTATCGCCTTCGATTTTTATCTCGAGTTGCAAACAGTAAGGCGTTTGCTGCATGTCCTTAAAAAAGGAAAAGCGTTTTGTGATTTTTCGAAATGGCTGTGTTGCTTCAAATATGATTTCTTGATCGGTGAATTTTTTGACTTCATACTTGAGAGAAGCGAGTTCTGGGTACTGTGAGACGATATTGAGCCCATAATACTCAGGAGGCACGATGGTTTCCTTTGTTTTGAGGAGCTGGCTGCGGCGAAGAAGAGGATAATAGCCACCCTCTACACCCTTGTCTATGCTGCCATTGGCTCTGTGGGCAGGGAGCAGTGGAAATCGTGCGTTCTTGGGGCTCTCCTGCAGCATCTCGCGATCGAAGGTAATAGGCAGTACCACACTTGAGGTATCCTTACGGGTGCGAAAGGGAAGGTTGATCTCGACGAGGGCGCCGCCAATATTTGAGAACACAAGCTGCTGAAATTCATTCTCAAGGATATAATGCTCTTCTTGTTGTAGCGGCAACCCAGCTTGCGGTGCCTGTATGGGTTGTTTGGCTTGCTCAGCTACTGGTTGGGACACAGTAGTTGGCCGTGGTATAGGCGTAGGCGCTGGTGGCTCGATAGAATGATAGATTGCTTTGATGCCGAAAAGGCCAACAGAAAGAATAACAATAAAAAGAAGAAACCGTTTATCCATAGGCTACCATTGTTGCATATTGCATTCTAAAATGCAATTGCAAATTCACGCTATGTCATGCTATGTGCACTTTTTCTAACTGAAAAGTGCACATAGCGCCAAAAAAGTCGTACATGGCGTTATTTTATTCTTCTTGCAAGAGGCGCTGGAGATACGCTTGTTTCTCCATGGTATTAGAAAGGTTATCCCATTCCCAATAGGGAATGGTATGTACTTTATACTTAATTTTTTCGAGGATTCTTTGTTTAAATTTTGAGGGCCCGTCAAGAGTATGTGTGCCTCGTAGGTAGTGATATGGCCCATTCACTTCAATGAGTACGGGCTTATCTTTGAGAGCGATATCAATGGGCAACCCTCGTATATTTTCTTCAGTTGTAAAACGAATACCTAGATTGTGAAGCTCAGCACAGATATCTTTTTGTAAGTTAGATGCTATTGTCTGTGGATTAAGTATGGTTTTATGTATTTTTTCAAGAAGCGATAGATTCCATTGTACTTGAGTCCTTGGAAATTCATAGGCAAGGCTGAGCCATACCTGATGTAATTGCTGTAACTCTTCTTCTGAGAACTCAGAAGTACGCACAAAGCATTCTGCTAAAAGTCGCTGTAGTAAATCATGATGACAATAATGATTTATAATAAACGCCCAGGCAATATTAGCAATCTCTTGAGAGGTACACTCTTTAAGCAGCCTAGCATCCGATGCGAGAAGGTGACGCGCCGCGGCTGCAAAGAGCGCCTCATTCTGAATCCCCAGTTTGGCAAATGCATTGACAATATTGGCAATAGCTTGAGAGGTACATTCTTTAAGCAGTCGAGCATCTGAGGCGAGAAGGTGACGCGCCATGGCTGTAAAGAGCGCATCATGCTGAATCCCCAGTTTAGCAAATGCATTGACGATATTGGCAATAGCTTGAGAGGTACATCTTTTGAGCAGTCGGGCTTCTGAGGCGAGAAGGCAACGAGCCGCGGCTTCGAAGAGTTGGTTATTCTGAATCCCCAGTTTAGCAAATGCATTGACAATGTTGGCAATAGCTTGAGAGGTACACTCTTTAAGCAGTCGGGCCTCTGAGGCGAGAAGGCAACGAGCCGCGGCTTCGAAGAATTGGTTATTCTGAATCCCCGGTTTCGCAAATGCATTGACAATATTGGCAATAGCTTGAGAGGTACATCTCTCGAGCAACCGAGCATCTGAATCGAGAAGGCAACGAGCCGCGGCTGCAAAGAGCATTTCACTCTGAATCCCCAGTTTCGCAAATGCATTGACAATATTGGCAATCTCTTGAGAGTTACATCTTTTGAGCAGCTGAACATTCGAGGCGAGAAGGTGACGCGCCACGGCTTCGAAGAGCCGATCATTCTGAATCCCCAATTTGGCAAACGCATTGACAATGTTGGCAATTTCTTGAGAGTTACATCTTTTGAGCAGTCGAGCATCTGATGCGAGAAGGCATCGAGAGGCGGCTTCGAAGAGCCGATCATTCTGAATCCCCAGTTTCGCAAATGCATGGACAATATTGGCAATATCTTGAGAGTTACATTTTTTAAGCAATTGAGCATCTGAGGTGAGAAGGCATTGAGTCGTGGCTTCGAAGAGTTGGTTATTCTGAATCCTTAGTTTAGCAAATGCATTGACAATATTAGCAATATGTTGAGAGTTACATCTTTTGAGCAGCCGAGCATCTGAGGCAAGAAGGCATTGAGCTGAGGCTTCAAAGAGTGAATTATTCTGAATCCCCAGTTTCGCAAATGCATTGACAATGTTTGCAATGTGTTGAGTACCACATTCTTGAAGCACAGACGCATTGCCTTGTAGTAGGGTATGACTTATATCATTGATGATCGATGTATCATTTGATGCAATTCCAAATCGAGCAAGACGATTAAGAGTAGTAGCAATATTTACATAATTAAAATTCCTGCCGCTTTCTTGCCAGATTCTCAAAATTTGTCTTGTCGTATTTGCTTGTGTAATGGCTTTATTAATAGTAATGCAATTGCGAGTGGCAGGTCGCGTTTGAGAGCTAGAAGAGTGTTCATGTAGCGTTCTATGCACTATCTCTGAAGAGTTATTTTTTCTCGATCTATGAGATGAGGCTAACTGCCTCTGATGTGTCTCATGATACGATGTATTTCTTGTTCTTGTTATAATATTTGTCATTTTTTTACCTTGTTGATTCTTCTTGTAAAAGGCGCTGGAGATACGCCTGTTTCTTCATGCTATTAGAAAGGTTATCCCACTCCCAATAGGGAATGGTATGTACTTTATACTTAATTTTTTCGAGGATTCTCTGTTTAAATTTTGAGGGTCCATTAAGGGTGTGTGTGCCTCGTAGGTAGTGAGATGGCCCATGCACTTCAATGAGTACGGGTTTATCTTTGAGAGCGATATCAACGGGCAACCCTCGTATACTTTCTTCAGTTGTAAAATGAATACCTAGATTGTGAAGCTGATCACAGATATCATCTTGCAAGTTTGATGTTGTTGTTTGTGGATTGAGTATGGTTTTATGTATTTTTTCAAGTAGAGATAGGTTCCATTGTACTTGAGTCCTTGGAAATTCATAGGAAAGGCTGAGCCATACCTGATGTAATTGCTGTAACCCTTCTTCTGAGAACTCAGAATCACGCACAAAGCATTCTGATAAAAGCCGCTGTAGTAAATCATGATGACAATAATGATTTATAATAAATGCCCAGGCAATATTAGCAATATCTTGAGAGTTACATCTTTTGAGCAGCTGAGCATCCGAGGCGAGAATGCATTGAGCCACGGCTTCGAAGAGCGCGTTATTCTGAATCCCCAGTTTAGCAAATGCATTGACAATATTGGCAATAGCTTGAGAGGTACATCTTTTGAGCAGCTGAGCATCCGAGGCAAGAAGGTGACGCACCGCGGCTTGGAAGAACCGATCATTCTGAATCCCCAGTTTAGCAAATGCGTTGACAATATGGGCAATATCTTGAGAGTTACATCTTTTGAGCAGCTGAGCATCTGAGGCAAGAAGGCAACGAGCCGCAGCTTCGAAGAGCCGATCATTCTGAATCCCCAGTTTAGCAAATGCATTGACAATATTGGCAATATGTTGAGAGTTACATCTTTTGAGCAGCTGAACATCTGAGGAGAGAAGGTATTGAGCCGCAGCTTCGAAGAGCCGATCATTCTGAATCCCCAGTTTAGCAAATGCATTGACAATATTAGCAATATGTTGAGAGGTACATCTTGCGAGTAGGCGAGCATCTGAGGCAAGAAGGTGACGCGCCACGGTTTCGAAGAGCGCGTTATTCTGAATATCCAGTTTCGCAAATGCATTGACAATATTGGCAATAGCTTGAGAGGTACATCTTTTGAGCAGTTGAGCATCTGAGTCGAGAAGGCATTGAGCTGAAGCTTGGAAGAGCGCATCATTCCGAATCCCCAGTTTAGCAAATGCATTGACAATATTGGCAATTTCTTGAGAGTTACATCTTTTGAGCAGCCGAGCATCTGATGCGAGAAAGTAACGAGCCACGGCTTCGAAGAGTGCGTCATTCTGAATCCCCAGTTTAGCAAATGCATTGACAATATTGGCAATAGCTTGAGAGGTACATCTTTCGAGCATTTGGGCATCTGAATCGAGAAGGCAACGAGTCGCGGCTTCAAAGAGTCGGTTATTCTGAATCCCCAGTTTCGCAAAGGCATTGACAATGTTGGCAACTTCTTGAGAGGTACATCTTTCGAGCAGCCGAGCATGTGAGGCAAGAAGGCATTGAGCCGCGGCTTCGAAGAGCGCGTTATTCTGAATCCCCAGTTTAGCAAATGCATTGACAATATTGGCAATATCTTGAGAGGTACATCTTTCGAGCAGCTGAGCACCTGAGGCGAGAAGGCGACGCGCCGCGGCTTCGAAGAGTGCGTCATTCTGCATACCTAGTTTCGCAAACGCATTGACAATATTGGCAATTTCTTGGGTACCACACTCATTAAGCACAGATGCATTGTCGTGTAGTAGAGTATGACTTATATCATTGATAGTCGACGCGTCATTTGATGCAATTCCAAATCGAGCAAGACGATTAAGAGTAGTAGCAATATTTACATAATTAAAATTCCTGCCGCTTTTGTGCCAGATCCTAAAAATTTGTCTTGTTGTTTTTGCTTGTGTAATGGCTTTATTAATAGCAATGCAATTGCGAGTGGTGGGTCGAGTTTGAGAGCTAGAAGAGCCTTCATGTAGCGTTCTATGCACTATCTGTGAATAGTTCTGTCTGCTCGATCTATGAGATGAGGCTGACTGCCTCTGATGTGTCTCATGATACGATGTATTTATTATTTTTGATGTCATAATTGTCATTTTTTTACCTTGTTGATTCTTCTTGCAAGAGGCGCTGGAGATACGCTTGTTTCTCCATGGTATTAGAAAGGTTATCCCACTCCCAATAGGGGATAATATGTACTTTATACTTAATTTTTTCGAGGATTCTCTGTTTAAATTTTGAGGGTCCGTCAAGGGTATGTGTGCCTCGTAGGTAGTGATATGGCCCATGCACTTCAATGAGTACAGGCTTATCTTTGAGAACGATATCAATGGGCAACCCTCGTATATTTTCTTCAGTTGTAAAACGAATATCTAGATTGTGAAGCTGAGTACAGACATCAGCTTGTAAGCTTGATGGTCTTGTTTGTGGATGAAGTATGGTGTTATGTATTTTTACAAGAAGCGATAGCTTCCATTGTACTTGAGTCCCTGGAAACTCATAGGCAAGGCTGAGCCATACCTGATGTAATTGCCACAACCCTTCTTTTGAGAACTCAGAATCACGCACAAAGCATTCTGCTAAAAGCCGCTGTAGTAAATCATGATGACAATAATGATTTATAATAAACGCCCAGGCAATATTAGCAATATGTTGAGAGGTACATTCTTTAAGCAGCCGCGCATCTGAGGCGAGAAGGCAACAGGCTGCGGCTTGGAAGAGCTGATCATTCTGAATCCCCAGTTTCGCAAATGCATTGACAATATTGACAATAGGTTGAGAGTTACATCTCTTGAACAGCTGAGCATCTGAGGCGAGAAGGCAACGAGCCGCGGCTGCGAAGAGCCGATCATTCTGAATCCCCAGTTTAGCAAATGCGTTGACAATATTGGCAATAGCTTGAGAGGTACAGCTTTTGAGCAGTCGGGCCTCTGAGGCGAGAAGGCGTTGCGCCGCGGCTTCGAAGAGTTGGTTATTCTGAATCCCCAGTTTCGCAAATGCATTGACAATATTAGCAATAGCTTGAGAGGTACATTCTTTAAGTAGCCGAGCATCTGAGACGAGAAGACGTTGCGCCGCGGCTGCAAAGAGCCGATCATTTTGAATCCCCAGTTTAGCAAATGCATTGACAATATTGGCAATATGTTGAGAGGTACATTCTTTAAGCAGCCGAGCATCTGAGGCGAGAAGGCGTTGCGCCGCGGCTTGGAAGAGCGCGTCATTCTGAATCCCCAGTTTCGCAAAGGCATTGACAATATTGGCAATTTCTTGAGAGGTACATTCTTTCAGTAGCCGAGCATCTGAGACGAGAAGGCGTTGCGCCGCGGCTGCAAAGAGCCGATCATTTTGAATCCCCAGTTTCGCAAAGGCATTGACAATATTAGCAGTTTCTTGAGAGTTACACCTTGCGAGTAGCCGAGCCTCTGAGGCGAGAAAGCGTTGAGCCGCGGCTTGGAAGAGCGCGTCATTCTGAATCCCCAGTTTCGCAAAGGCATTGACAATATTGGCAATTTCTTGAGAATTACATCTTTTGAGCAACCGAGCATCTGAGGCGAGAAGGCGTTGCGCCACGGCTTCGAAGAGCGCGTTATTCTGAATACCCAGTTTCGCAAATGCATTGACAATATTGGCAATATCTTGAGAATTACATCTTTTGAGCAGCTGAGCATTCGAGGCGAGAAGGTGACGCGCCACGGCTTCGAAGAGCCGATCATTCTGAATCCCCAATTTGGCAAACGCATGGACAATATTGGCAATAGCTTGAGTGCCACACTCATTAAGCACAGATGCGTTGTCTCGTAGTAGAGTATGCCCTATATCATTGATAATCTGTATGTCAGTTGATGTAATTCCAAACAAAGCAAGACGATTAAGAGCAGTAGCAATATTTACATAATTAAAATTCCTGCCGTTTTCCTGCCAGATTCTCAAGATTTGTCTTGTCGTGTTTGCTTGTGTAATGGTTTTATTAATAGCAATGCAATTACGAGTGGCAGGTCGAGTTTGAAAGCTAGAAGAGCCTTCATGTAGCGTTCTATGCGCTATCTGTGAATAGCTCTGTCTGCTCGATCTATGAGATGAGGCTGACTGCCTCTGATGTGCCTCATGATACGATGTATTTATTGTTCTTGTTGTCATAATTGTCATTTTTTTACCTTGTTGATTCTTCTTGTAAAAGGCGCTGGAGATACGCCTGTTTCTCCATGCTATTAGAAAGGTTACCCCACTCCCAATAGGGAATGATATGTACTTTATACTTAATTTTTTCGAGGATTCTTTGTTTAAATTTTGAGGGTCCGTCAAGGGTATGTGTGCTTCGTAGGTAGTGATATGGCC
>Ga0207126_1103_pt1 | contig 15369 bp, 13 predicted proteins | sample Alteio_BWMinHeat_20_FD_153586 | JGI IMG/M metagenome (GOLD analysis project Ga0207126, IMG submission 153586) | Enriched cells from forest soil in Barre Woods Harvard Forest LTER site, Petersham, Massachusetts, United States -... | ecosystem: Environmental > Terrestrial > Soil > Temperate forest >...
GTATTCATGATTCTTTGCCCTCCTGTCCTCCTGACTTTTCCCCTCCTCGACGTTAAGATCGGGACTGGTGGGCTTTATTTCGTGTGGACGCTTGTAGCGCTACTGAACGCTGCGCTATACGCAGCTATCGGGTCGGCGTACGTTCGCAGGCGGCGAAAACGTGAGGGAGAGGCTACGAATTAGAACTCGTCGCTCAGGAAGACGGGCGGGGCAAGCCCCGCCCCTACGTCGAACAGATAAGAAAGAGAAAATGGAAGAAAGGCTGCAGAAGATAATTGCGCGGGCGGGGATTGCTTCGCGGCGGCATGCGGAGCTGCTGATTGCAAGCGGACAGGTGCGCGTGAATGGGCGCGTGGTGAAGGAGTTGGGGACGAAGGCGGACGCGGCGAAGGACCGAATTGAGGCGGCGGGGCGCGTCGTCGAAGCGAACCCGGGGCGGCGCGTTTACATCGTGCTGAACAAGCCGCCGGAAGTGGTGTCGGCGATGGCGGACCCGGAAGGGCGCAAGACGCTGCGCAATTGTTTGCGAGGATTGCCGGAACGCGTGTTTCCGGTGGGAAATCTGGAGTATGCGGCGTCGGGGCTGGTGTTTTTGACGAATGACGGGGACCTGGCGGCGGAGATGCTGGACAAGTGGGCGCAACTGGAGCAGGTCTATCAGGTGAAGGTGAAAGGCATGCTGACGCTGGCGGACCTGGAGCGGCTGGGAAAAGAGATTGGCGTGAAGATGCAAACGGTGCGGCAGCCGGATGCGACGCGGGGGCGGGCGGCGAATTTCTGGTATGAAGTGCGAATGCGGGATTCGAAGAAGGAAGAGTTGCGGCGCGTGCTGTTCAAGGAAAAGCATCCGCTGGAAAAGCTGAAGCGGATTGGATTGGGGCCGCTGTCGGTGGAAGGGATACCGCGGGGAAGATATCGAATGATCGAGCAGAAGGAAGCGGAGAAGATGCGAAAGTTTGAGGAGGGCGGGGAAGGAAAAGAGATAAACAAGAATTTAACGCAGAAGGCACAGAGACGGCAGAGGACGCAGAAAAGAGAAGAAATAGCAGATTCGTCGCTTCGCTCGGAATGACAGCTTTTTGTTTGCGTGCGCATAGTACAAGAAATCGGGTCGGCAAATAGACGGTTCATAGAGACGAAATCCTAAACATGCAGGAACGATTGCAGAAAATTATGGCGGCGAGCGGGATTGCGTCGCGGCGCAAGGCGGAGGAGATCATCGCGGCGGGGCGGGTGACGCTGAACGGGAAAGTGGTGGTGGAACAGGGCACCAAGGCCGATCCGGAACGCGACGTGATTTGCGTGGATGGCGTGCCACTGAAGAGCCGGGAGCGGTTGCTGTATTTCGTACTGAACAAGCCGAAAGGTTATGTGACTACGGTGAGCGATCCCGAGGGGCGGCCGACGGTGATGGACCTCGTGAAGAAATGTCCTGAGCGCGTGTATCCGGTTGGGCGGCTGGACTATGCCAGCGAAGGATTGCTGCTGATGACGAATGACGGCGCGCTGGCACAGAAGCTGATGAAGGCCGGCTCTCATGTGCCGAAAACATATCTGGTGAAAATCAGCGGGAAGCCGGATGAGAAGGCGATCGTGTGTTTGCGCGCGGGAGTCACGATTGAGCTGGAGGATGGCGAGCGGGTGAAGACTTCGCCGGCGAAGATTCGATTGGCGGAGGATGGAGCGAATCCCTGGTATGAAGTGATTCTGATCGAAGGACGAAATCGACAGATCCGGCGGATGTTTCAAAGCGTCGGATTCCTCGTGGAGAAGATCAAGCGCGTGCAATTGGGGCCGCTGGTGCTGGATGTGGAGCCGGGGAAATTTCGGGCGCTGACGGTGCGGGAAGTGGCGAAATTGAAGGGTCTCTGAATGTTAACAGGGTGATGGAGACTTCCCAGCGAACTGGGGATTTAACACAGAGGGCACAGAGAAGAGAAGAGAAGAGAAGAGAAGAGAAGAGAAAGCAGATTCCTCGCTTCGCTCGGAATGGCAGCCAATATGGATTTTCAGCGACGGTTAGGGAATGGCTACGGCAGGGGAGCGGTGATTGGCGGTGAGACAGGGGAGGAAGTAAACTGGAGGAGATGACGCGAACGATTGAGGACCTGATCCCGGATTACCTGCGCGGCCTGCCCGTTTATGTTCCGGGAAAACCGATTGAAGAAGTGGAACGCGAGCTGAAGATTCACGCGGTGAAGCTCGCTTCGAATGAGAACCCGCTGGGGCCTTCGCCGAAAGGGATTGCGGCGGCAAAGGCGGTGCTGGCGGATGCGAACCGGTATCCGGACGGCGGAACGCATGCGTTGCGAGAAACGCTGGCGGAACGCCACGGAGTCTCGCCGGAAGAGGTTTTCATTGGGCTGGGATCGAGCGAACTGATTGACCTAGCGGCGCGGGTGCTGCTGCGTGCTGGATGGCAAGGGCTGACGTCGGACGGAACGTACGCGCCGTTTTCGGTGGCGATTCGCGCGAGCGGCGCGGAATTGGTGCTTGCGCCGCAGCGGGAGTTTGCGTTTGATTTGAGGGCGATGGCGAAAGCGATTACGCCGAAGACAGGCGTGATTTACCTGGCAAATCCGAATAATCCGACGGGCAGCGCGTTTGGGCGCGAAGAGTTTGACGAATTTCTCGCTGCGGTTCCGGACGGCGTGCTGGTGGTGCTGGACGAGGCGTATATCCACTACGCGCTGAGTATGGGCTTGCGGGATTCGGTGGAAGCTTATCGTCAGCGGAAGAATCTGCTGATTCTGCGGACATTTTCGAAAGTTTACGGATTGGCGGGATTGCGCATCGGCTATGCTATCGGGCGGCCCGAGTTGCTTTCCGCGATGAATAAATTGCGAACGCCGTTCAATACGTCGGGAGTGGCGCAAGCGGCGGCGCTGGCGGCGCTGGATGATAACGAGCACGTTGCGCGATGCATCCAATCAAACGCGGCAGAGCGGAAACGGCTGAGCGAGGGATTGGCGAAGCTGGGATTCCGGCCGGTGCCGAGCGAGGCGAATTTTGTGTTTATGGTAGCGGGGCCTGATGCGAAAGCGCTGAGCGATGATTTGCTACGGATGGGCGTGATTGTGCGGCCGCTGGGATGGATGGGATTTCCGGAAGCGATTCGCATTTCGGTCGGGACGGCGGAAGAAAATGAGAAGTGCTTGTCGGCGATGGCGCATGTGATTTCGAAGCGCGCCGGCAAGGGTGAACTCGCGGCGCGATGAGAAAGAAGAAAGTGGCGAGTGACGAGTGGCGAGAAAAGAATATGCGCGTCCTGCTGCCGACTAACTCGGACTTCGAGTTGTCTGCAGGCGTCGACCCGATCGCGAACATCTTGAAAAAATACAAGACGATTGCAGTGGTCGGATTGTCCTCGAATCCGATGCGGCCGAGCTTTGGTGTGACGGAATACATGCAAGGCGCGGGCTACCGGATCATTCCGGTGAACCCGAACGAGACGGAAGTGCTGGGGGAGAAGAGTTATGCGCGGCTGGAAGACGTGCCGGAGAAAATTGATATCGTGAACGTGTTCCGGCGCGCGGAGGAAGTGCCGCCGGTGGTGGAGAGCGCGATTCGAATCGGCGCGAAAGTGGTTTGGATGCAGTCGGGGATTGAAAACGAAGAGGCGGCGGGAAAAGCGCGTGCGGCGGGGCTCACAGTGATTGAGGATGCGTGCATTTTGGTGGAACACAGGAAGAGGAAACAGACTCTGCCCTAGCGCTTCGGTTTCAAAACGCCGCGCTAGCTGGAATCGGCGGAAGTATCCAGAGGTACCTGCAACTTATCTTGTGGTTGGCGGAGGTGGCGTTGGCACCGACATATGCTCGTGAACAATGAGCCAGTCATCCCCGCGCTTTTCCAAAACAACGGTGTAGCGTCCTTCCGCGTTCTCCTTAGTTCCGTCCTTTTTCAAGAGCTCTGCACGCCAGGTAGCTGTAGCCCAGGTAAGGTTGCCGTGCCGATGGACACGCAGGTCCTTGCCAAGCGTAAACTTTCCTGAAGAATAGGCAGAAAACGCCTTCGGGACTCCCTCGGCATACTGCGCCCAACCCGTGTATTTGAGCGGAGCGATATCGAAAAAGACGTGATCCGCCTCTTTCGCGTAGAACGGAGCCGCTTTTGCCGGATCGAGGTCCGACCAGGCGTCATAGAGCTTTTGCAAATGAACGCGAAAATCATAGGCCGGCGCTGCCGTCTTTGCCGGCGCTTCTTTCTTTTCTCCTTGCCTTGCCTGTGCCGGATAGGCGAGCAACAACAGCCCCACGGTACTTGAGAAAACCATAATGCGGAATTTCATAAGCCCTCCGCGCCAGCATGGTGTTTTGTTGGAAGTCTTTCCAGTGCGGAAAACCTACACCGCTGGCCCAACCGTGTCAATGCGCGAGAAGAGGGAAAACGAGGAGATTGCGTTTGCCGGGGATGATGACGGCGAGGGAGCGGCCGTCCGGGGAGATGGCGAAATCGCGGAAGGTGAGGCCGTGAAGGGCGGGAATGGGCGTGGGCTGCGCGACGGGAATTTCGTGACTCGTAGGAATCGGGGCTAGGGGAGGAAGATCGATCCAGACGATATCGCCGGATTTTTTTTCGATAGCGCGCTTGAGAAGGATGCGCGACTCGTCGGGCGACCAGCGAAAGACGCCGAGGCCAATGCGGAGACGGGCTGCGCGATTGGGCGAAGCGACGTCGCGCAGCTCGAGAATTTCCTTGTCAATGAAATAGGCGACTTTTTTGCCGCTGGGGGAGAGGCTGAGGCCGCCTTCGTAGCTATCGAGCGTGGCAAGCTCCTTGTCGTTATCGGTGAAGAGATCGAGGCGCTGGAGGCGATTGGGGCCGTTCATGGAGCGGTCTTGCTCGACAGCGGCGACGGAAATGGTTCCGGGGATCGGAGAGACGTCGCGGAAAGTGCGGCCATCATTAGGAGATTTTAGGGAGCCGATATCCAGCCGGGTGGATTTCAAGGAGAAGAGCTGGCGGGGCTTCACGGCTTCGGAGAGAAAGCCGATGGTGGTGTTGTCGGGAAGGAAGAAAGGATTGGCGGCGTCGAGGATCACGCTGTCGCCTTTGTTGATGTGAATTTCGTGGCCGCTGTCGTCGAGCAGGAGCGTTTGGAAGGAGTCTTCCGTTTTGCCGCTGTCATCGAGAACCGTGGTGACGAGGAGCTCCGCGAGAATGAAATGGCCGTTGGGAGACCAGCGGAAGGAGTCGATGAGATAGCTGAAGGGCTGAGTGCCGCGGGTGTATTTTTGACCTTCGAGGAGACGGCGGCGCTTGCCATTGGCATCCTGAAGCCAGATGTCGTCGTGCTCGAGCGCGTCGAAGACTTTTGTTTTGATTCTGCGATAGACGGAGTAAACGATGCGGCCGTCCGGCGCGTAGGCGAAGGCGGTGATGTCCTCGTCGATGGATTGAAGAGGCTTGTCGAGATTTTGGGCACGGGCGGCCGGAAGGGAACAGCAGCCAGCGAGAAGACAGAACAGAGAGCAGAGTTGACGAAGCCAGCGGAAGCGGCTGCGAGAGTAAGGGCAGGTCATGGTTTGGGATGCGGCCCAGTATATTCTGAGCAGCACGGTTTTTGTACAGGAGTGAATTCCATGAACTCGATGCGAGTGTCATCGGGATCGTAGACGTTGAGCTGCCATTTGCCGCCGCGGCCGATCTTCGGTTCTTCTCCGGGCTTCCAACCATTTTTGATGAGCTGCTCTCTTGCCACCTTGATGTCGGGAACGCCCAGCGCAATGTGATTCATCACGCCAAGCGTGCGGTGATCTGCGTCAGCGGGGACGTTGAGCATGTATTCGATCCAGTCGGTGCCATCGGGGACTTGCATATCTACCCAACTGGTTTCGTCGTCTTTCCTTCCACCGTGCCAGTACACGCGGAAGCCGAGAATGTCTTTGTAGAAGCGATCTTCAGCCTCGCGATCGTGGACCACGAAGCCTGCATGGATCAAGTGAGCACTCACCGGCTTCGTAGCGTTACTAGGTTTAGGTTTCTCAGCGTACTGGATAAAGCCAATGCGATGGCTCTCGGGATCACGGACGCTAAAATGACGATTGCCGTCCGTCAGCACTTGAAAGTCAGAGGTTTTAACTCCGGCGGAATCAAGATAGTTGTAGAGCCGCTCGGCATCAGAAGTCTCGAAAGTGATTTCTGAAATCCTACTGTTGTCTTCTTCATAAAACGAAGTGATGAGGCTGACGAGTTGATGCTCACTTATTCGCAGACAGTAAAGAGTGACGTCATTGCACACGTCTCCGGGCAGCGCGGCGAACCCGAAGACTTTAGAATAAAGTCGCGCGGCATCCGGCGGAGCGCTCGTGAGAATGCGGACTTTGGCGATGCCGGTAATAGGAGGACGAGAGGGTTTTGGCTCCTGCGCGCCTGCTGCGAGGCCCACCGCGAGTGCTGCCGACAGAATCAAGATGCGGAGCTTCATTTGCTCACCTCAAGAACCGGACACCGTGCGTGATTTTATCTTACGAATTTCGTCGAGGCGCTGGCGGAGGCGCTGCTCGAAGCCCTGGTCGGTGGGCTTGTAGTAGGTGCGGCCGGCGAGATTGTCGGGGAGACAGGTCATGTCCGTGACTTTATCATCGAAATTGTGGGCGTATTTGTAGCCTTGGCCGTAGCCGATGTTTTTCATCAGGCCGGTGACGGCGTTGCGGATGTGGAGAGGCACAGGTTCGGCTTCGGTCTTGTGAACGTCATCGATGACCTCGCCGTAGGCGGTGTAAACGGCGTTGGATTTTGGCGCGAGCGAGAGATAGACGGCAGCTTGTGCGAGTGCGAGATGGCCTTCGGGCGCGCCGAGAAAATCGAACGCGTCCTTGGCGGCTAGCGTGACGGCGAGAGCGCCGGGTTCGGCAAGGCCGATGTCTTCGCTGGCCATGCGGACCATGCGGCGGGCGAGATAGAGCGGGTCTTCGCCGGATTCGAGCATGCGCGCAAGCCAGTAGAGTGCGGCGTCGGGATCGGAATTGCGGACGGATTTGTGCAGAGCGGAGATGAGGTTGTAGTGCTCCTCGCCGGCTTTGTCGTAGCGGAGGAGCTTTCTTTGCAACACGTCTTCAAGGAGCTGCGGCGTGATGACCCGCGTACCCTTTTCGCTGGGCTGCGCGCCGCGGACGGCGAGCTCGAGCGTGTTGTAGCCGGTCCGGGCGTCGCCATTCGCGAACGAGGCGATGCGGAAGAGGATGTCGTCGGACGCTTCGACGGATTCGTTTCCGAAGCCGTGCTCTTTGTCGTTCAGGGCGCGGCGGAGAAGTTCAGCGATTTGCGGTGTCGTGAGCGGATCGAGAACGTAAACTTTGGTGCGGGAAAGAAGCGGCGAGATCACTTCGAAGGAGGGATTCTCCGTGGTCGCGCCGATGAAGATGATGTGGCCTGCTTCGACATGCGGGAGAAACGCATCCTGCTGGGCTTTGTTGAAGCGGTGAACTTCATCAACAAAGACGATGGTGCGATGGCCGGAGCGGGATTTATGCTCGGCCACGGCCATCACTTCCTTGATTTCCTTGATGCCGGCGAGAACGGCGCTGAAGGAAACGAATTCAGAACTGGTCAGGCGCGCAATGAGGCGCGCAAGCGTGGTCTTGCCGCAGCCGGGCGGTCCCCAGAAGAGCATGGAGCCGAGATTGTCGCTTTCGATCTGAACGCGAAGCGGTTTGCCAGGGCAGAGCAGTTTTTCCTGGCCGATGAACTCGTCGAGCGTGCGCGGGCGCATACGCTCGGCGAGCGGCTGGTTGGCGGCGGGAACGTCGGGTTCAGGGGCCGGTGGCGGCAGTTTTGAGAAGAGGCTCACGTTATTTGGGCAGCCGCGTAGCGTCCGACATTTGGGCCGACTGCCTAGTCGCAGACGTTTGGATGCCCGGCGCGAGCGTGGCGTTTCTTTGACGAGCGGCTTCGTAGAAAACGACAGCCGCGGCGGCGGCGGCATTCAGGGACTCGATGCCGCTGGCCATGGGAATGCGGATGCGCGCGTCGGCACTGCGCTCGACTTCTTCGGGAAGACCGGCTCCCTCGTTGCCAACGAGGAGTGCCACCGGCTGGCACCAGTCGACTTCCCAGGGAGCTAGCAGAGGCTGTTCGCCGTCGCGAGGTTCATGAACGCTCGATGCGAGCGTGCGAACTCCCGCGACCTTCAGTTGGGCAAGGAGAATCGAAAGCGACACGCCCGCGAGAATCGGGAGATGCAGAGCGGCGCCAGCGGAGGCGCGCAGAGCCTTCGGCGAGAACGGGTTCGCTGTACCGCTGATGCCGGAAGCGGCGGTGGCGGCGCCGGTTGCGCCAAAGGCGGCGGCCGTGCGCAGAATCGTTCCCACATTGCCGGGATCCTGAACGCCGGCGAGGACGACGAGCAGGGGGGCGCAGGCGGATAGAGGCGCGCGCAGGAAATCGTCGAACGCGGTTTCCCGCGGATGAACCAGCGCGGCGACCCCTTGCGGGTGCTCGGTGTCAGCGAGGCCTTCGAAGAGGCGGTCGGTGGTGCGCAGGACGGGAAAAGCCATTTCGGGCCGGTCAATGAAGGACGAGAGACGTTCGTGATGGCGTTCGCCGGATTCGCTGAAGAGCACGGCTTGGATGCGGCAGCCGGAACGCAGAGCTTCCTCGACGAGCCGTACCCCTTCGACGCCAACGAAGCCGCTTTCCGTGGGCAGGCCACCACGGAGAGCCACGCGAAACTCCTTCAGCCAGCGATTGTCGCGGCCGGTGAGGAGCGCCGCGCCATTCGCCGCCGAGCGGTTATTGCGCGCAGCTTTACTCGGTGTAGCCATCACCGTGGAGGGTAGCAAACTTTGGCCGGTGTAAGGAAATCTGTGGATGCCAAGAGCGTGATGTTCGTGCGTTTTCAAGCGCTCGCTTCAACGGGCCCGTCCCGAAGAACGTTATGGCTACCTATCCGGAAACGTGGGAGGGCGATGGAGCCTCGGCGGCTTGAGAGTCGGATAGCGTTGCGCGGATTTGAGAAAGGTATTCGAACGAACGGAGACGGGCGGCGTGGTCATGGATGTGAGCGGCGGCGATGATTTCGTCCGGGCGAGTGGCGTTGATGAAATTGACCAAACCGCGCTCGACGGTCTCGGGAGAGCCAACGACGGAGCAGAGCAAAGTGAGGCTGGCCGAGGCCTTTTCCGCCGGCGACCAGAATGCATCAATGTCGTCGATAGGCGGGGGAACCTGTCCGGGCATGCCGCGACGAAGTTTGGTGAAGGATTGTTGTAATGAAGTGAATTGGCGCCGCGCTTGAGCATCGGTTTCCGCGACGATGACGTTAAGCCCAAGCATGGCGTAGGGTCGATCGAGGCGCTCGGATGGCTGGAAGCGCGTGCGATACAGATGCAGCGCATCCATCATGTCGGCCGGGGCGAAATGCGAGGCAAAGGCGAACGGCAACCCGAGCGCAGCGGCGAGTTGCGCGCTGAAGAGGCTCGAGCCAAGCAGCCAGATGGGCACGCGAAGGCCTGCGCCGGGAACGGCTTGGATGCGCTGACCAGGAGAAGCGGGTTCGAAATAGGCAAGGAGTTCCTCGACATCCTGTGGAAAGCTGTCGGCAGTGGAAACCATGTCACGGCGAAGCGCGTGAGCCGCAGCCATGTCGGTTCCGGGAGCGCGACCGAGGCCAAGCTCGATGCGGCCTGGATAGAGCGAAGCCAGCGTGCCAAACTGCTCCGCGATGACCAGCGGGGAATGATTGGGCAGCATGATGCCGCCCGAGCCAACTCGAATCGTCTTGGTTCCGCCAGCAATATAGCCAATCACAACCGACGTGGCGGCGCTGGCAATGCCGGGCATATTGTGATGTTCAGCGAGCCAGTAGCGCTTGTAGCCCCAAGCCTCGGCGCGCCGGGCGAGGTCGAGGCTGTTGCTCAGAGCAATGGCAGCCGTTGCTCCCTGAGGTATCGGAGACAGATCCAGAACCGAAAAAGGAATCACCTAACTTGGATGCCTTCCTTTTCTCCGGGGATACGCTTTGGGCGCGCCCAGATTAGAGGCTCCAACAGGCTCTTATTGCGTGGGTTGAGGGGGTATGGTAGCGTCGCCCAAATAAGGGCAGCACCGGCGGGGCGCTGCAGGGTGGACTACGTCTTCGCCAAAGGCCAAGAAATTGACAGCTGAGTTGCTGCGCGTCAATGGACAATCCCCGGAACCGGACCTGCTGCGTTACGCGGCAGATTTTATTACCCGTGGAAGTGTGATTGCGATTCCCACGGACACTTTCTACGGCCTCGCGGCCGACCCATTCAATCTGGCTGCAGTCGATGAAATTTATCGCGTAAAAGGCCGCCCCGAAACGCGGGCCCTGCCGATCCTCGTCAATTCAATCGAACAAGCCATTCTGCTCGCGCGCGAGGCACCGCGAAAATTCCTGCGGCTCGCGCAAGCGTTCTGGCCAGGAGGCTTGACGCTGGTCGTAAACGCAGCCCAGCGCATCCCCCTTAAAGTGACCGCGGGCACGGGCCGCATCGCGTTGCGCTGGCCGAACAGCACGGTGGTGCGGCGCTTGATCGACGAATTTGAAGGCCCCGTCACGGGGACGAGCGCCAATATCTCCGGGTTTCCGTCGTGTTCGAACGCGGAGCAAGTGATGAAGCAACTTGGCCTGCGGGTGCCGCTCGTGCTGGATACGGGAGAAACCGGCGGGACGCTGGCTTCGACCATCGTGGAATTAAATGGCGACACCTGGCGAATCGGCCGGGAAGGCGCCATCCCCGTGGCGGACATTGCCAAGGCGCTGGAGTAGCCTCGCATTTCACAGCGAAGCAATCAGGCAAGGAAGTAAAGAAGTAATGAAAGAGCGTGACCTCGAAAGTGGACGGTTAACGCGGCGGAGCATAAGAGATTTTACCGAGGATTGCTGGGCCACGGGCGCCGGTTGCGGAAGGAAGGTTCGATGGGCGTTGATGAAATGTTTCGTAGGCGAGGAGCGCAAACGCGAAGGCTTCCTTCGCGTCTTCAGGAATGCCTAGCCGTGAAGAGGGCAAGACGGCGATGCCGGGCAGGGCGGCAGAGAGCTGGGCAAGGATCAGGGGATTGCGCGCCCCGCCGCCGGAAACAATGAGCTGATCAATTCTCGTTCTGCGCAGGACGAAACGGTTCAGAGCATCGACGACCGAGAGCGCTGTGAAAATTGTCGCCGCACGGATGAGGTCGTTGGACTTGGCACGATGGCGCCGACCAAGCGTGAGAACTTTCTTCACATAAGCATGGCCGTAGTATTCGCGGCCGGTAGATTTGGGCGGCGCCACTTTCAGGTAGGGATCGCGCAACAGTTCATCGAGAAGCGCGGGATTGCTGCTGCCCTGCGCGGCGAGTTGCGCATTTTTGTCAAAGCGCTGTCGGCCGCGCGTAAAGTGCGAGACGAGGGCGTCAATGAGCATATTCGCCGGACCCGTATCAAAAGCGAAAACTTGTTCTGGCTTGGCCGCGCGCGGAAGAACCGTGATGTTCGCGATGCCGCCAAGGTTGAGCGAAACGCGGCCCAGTTTCGCGTGGCGGTAGAGAAGATAATCCGCATAAGGCACCAGTGGAGCACCTTGGCCACCGAGAGCGATGTCCGCGGGTCGAAAATCGCCGATGGTGGTGATGCCCGTGCGCGCGGCGATAACCGACGGCTCACCAATCTGCAGCGTCGATGCCATGGGCTTGCCCAAAAACTTGACAGGCTTGCCTTGATGGAAAATTGTCTGGCCATGACTCCCGATCAGCGAGATGCTTCGTGGCGAGACACGAAATTTACGGCACGCGGCAAGAGCCCCGTCAGCGAAAAGCCCTCCCAACCTAAAATTCAACTGGCTGAGAGCACCTGCGCTGATGGGGTGTTGCTCGGCTACGCGGAGGATTTCTTTGCGAAGCGCCTCAGGGTATTTGACGGACGAGTGACCAAGAAGCTTGGCGTTCAGATTCGGCGGCGCGCCGGAGATGCAGGCCCATGCAACATCGATTCCGTCCGCAGATGTTCCGGACATCATGCCGAGGACAAGCATTGGCCTTTGGCTCATGAAATTTGTTTTTTCAGCTCGGCGAGGAGATTGAGCGCATCCAGCGGCTTCAACTGATCAAGGTCCGCGCCGCGCAACTTCTCAAGCACCTCGCGGTCGAGCGCCGTAAAGAGCACCTGCTGATTGCCGTTCTTGTGCGCCATGTCGGAGGCGCCGGGAGAAAGCGTTTCGCTGAGTTCGTGCTCGCTCTGTTCATGTCTTTTCAAGACTTCGCGGGCGCGTTCAATCACGCTGCGCGGCAGTCCGGCTAGGCGCGCCACTTCGATGCCGTAACTCTTGTCCGCGCTGCCGGGCTCGACGCGTCGCAGGAAAATAATCTCGCTGGGCGTTTCTTTCACGGAGACGTGAACATTCTTGACCGTAGGCAGAAGGTCGCCAAGCTCCGTCAGTTCGTGATAGTGCGTCGCAAACAACGTGCGCGCGCGCGTATGCTTCTGGAGATGTTCAACGACGGCCCAGGCGATGGACAGCCCATCAAAAGTAGCGGTGCCGCGGCCCACTTCATCGAGGAGCACGAGACTTGCCGGAGTCGCGTGATTCAGAATGGCGGCCACTTCGCTCATTTCGACCAGAAAGGTCGAGCGCCCGCGCGCAAGATTGTCGCTGGCCCCGATGCGCGTGAAGATGCGGTCCGTAATCGGCAGCTTCGCCTGTCGTGCCGGAACAAAGCAGCCCATCTGCGCCATCAGCACAATCAGCGCGGACTGCCGAAGATACGTAGACTTGCCCCCCATGTTGGGTCCGGTAATCAGGAGAAGCTGCTGCCTTCCTGGCTCGAAACAAAGATCATTGGGGATGAAGCGCTCGCCCTTCTGGCGTAGCAGCTCTTCAATCACCGGATGGCGCCCGCCGATGATGAGGAGTTCGCCGGCGGAATTGAATTCGGGGCGTGTGTAGCCGCGATCGGCGGCCAGCTTGGCGAACGCCGTGAGGACGTCAAGCTGCGCGACGGCCGCCGCAGTGCGGCGCAGACGCGCGGCTTTGGCCGCCACGGAAGAACGCACATCAATGAAGAGTTGCCGTTCAATCTCCAGGATGCGTTCGTCCGCAGCGAGAATCTTCCGCTCACATTCCTTCAACTCTGCGGAAGTAAACCGCTCGGCGTTGACCAGTGTTTGTTTGCGCTCGTAGTCCGCCGGAGCGAGATGCAGGTTGGCCTTCGAGATTTCAATGTAGTAGCCAAAGATTTGATTGAAGCGAATCTTCAGCGAGCCAATTCCCGTGCGCTTGCGCTCGCGCTCTTCCATCGCCGCGATGATTTCTTTGCTGTGCTTGCTAAGGTCGCGCAACTCATCCAACTCAGCATGGTAACCGCTGCGAATCATTCCGGGATCGCTGGCCAGGGCCGGCGGCTCGTCGGCGATGGCGCGCTCGAGCCGGTCGCGCACGTCGGCCATCTCATCAATTTCTTGATTGAGGTGGCGAACTAGTTCGCTGCCGCCCGCGGGAGGAGGCGTCAGGAATTTTTTCAGCACGGGAAGCTGCGCTAGCGACTTCCGCAGTGCCACCAGTTCGCGCGGAGTCGCAAGCCCCAGCGTGATCCGGCTGGTCAGCCGCTCGAGGTCCAGGATGCCTTTGAGCTCCTTGCGGATTTCGCCGCGCACGACGGTTTGTTGAACGAGGTGTGTCACCGCACCGAGCCGTGCCTCAATGGCCTCACTCTCGATGAGCGGCCGCAGCACCCAGGAGCGCAACAATCGCGCGCCCATGCCGGTCACGGTAACGTCCAGCGCGGCAATGAGAGTCGTAGGGCCGCTCGTGCGCCCGGTTTCTTCCGTGAAGATGGGTGCGAGCAATTCCAGGTTGCGCACCGAAACGGGATCGAGCACCAGGGCATCGTGTTGCTCGTAGTAGCGGATGCGGTCGAGATGCCGCAAGGCCTCGACGCCGGAAGCATCCACGTTTTCATTTGTGGCGGCAGAACGGTCGCCGCGCGCGGCGTTTTCACGGAGATAGTGAACGATAGCTCCGGCGGCAGCCAGCGCTTGCGAGTGCTCGTCGAGGCCAAAGCCCGTGAGTTCAGCGACGCCGAATTGTTCCCGCAGGATGCGCTCGGCATAGTCCCGCTGAAAGATCCAATCTTCGAGGCTGGATTCAACTCCGCCGACGCCCTCCAGCAGCGATGCCTTCGCCGTTTCGAAAAGTTGCTGCGGCCGGGGAAGCAGAGTTTCCCTGGGCCGCAACAACTGAAGCTCGTCGCGCAGCTCGTCTTCGGCGCGCGCCCCGGAAAATTCCGTGGCCTGAAATTCGCCAGTGGATAAGTCCACAAAAGCCAAACCGATGGGTGACCCCGAAGCATGTTTGGCGATCGACGCGAGAAAATTGTTTTCGCGCGCGTCGAGGAGCGCGACGTCCGTGGCAGTCCCTGGCGTGATCACCCGCACCACTTCGCGGCGGACGAGTTTTTTCCCTGGGCCGGGCTGCTCCATTTGGTCGCAAATGGCGATTTTGAAGCCCGCGCGAATCAGCCGCGCGATGTAGCCTTCCGCGGCGTGATACGGGACGCCGCACATGGGTATGGGCTGTCCCTTTTCGCGATTGCGCGACGTAAGCGTGATCTGCAGTTCGCGCGCGGCGATGATCGCGTCTTCGTAGAATAGTTCGTAGAAATCACCGAGGCGAAAAAGCAGCAGGGCGTGCGGATAGCGCGCCTTGATGGCGTGATACTGCTGCATCAGCGGTGTTGTCGGCTCGCTCATCCTAAAATTGTTCTTGTCTTCTCCGTGTCCCCTGTGGTCTCTGTGCTCTCTGTGTTAAATTCTTTTTCCGTTTCATTCCCCAATACCCAGATGCGTCAGCAAGAACGCATAATCCAGCGCAATCTCGTGCAAATAATCATAGCGTCCCGAAGCGCCGCCGTGTCCCGCACCCATATTGGTTTTCAGCAGCAGCGGATTCGCATCGGTCTTCAGCGCGCGTAGTTTCGCAACGTATTTTGCCGGTTCCCAGTACATCACCTGGCTGTCGTTCAGCCCGGTCTTTGCCAAGATCGCAGGGTAAACCTTTCGCTCCAGGTTGGTGTAGGGACAATAAGACTTCATGTAGAAATAATCTTCCGCAATTTGCGGGTTGCCCCATTCCTCGTATTCGCCGACGGTGAGCGGGAGGGAAGCGTCGAGCATGGTGTTCAGCACGTCCACAAAAGGCACGTGGCTGATAACCATGCGAAAAAGCTTCGGGCGCATGTTCGTTACCGCACCCATCAGCAGGCCGCCGGCGCTGCCGCCCTCAATGACGAGTTTTTGCGGCGTCGTGTAGCGTTGCGCAATCAAGTGTTCGGCCGAGGCGATGAAGTCCGTGAACGTGTTGTGTTTTTGTCTCATTCGCCCCGCGTCGTGCCACGGCTTTCCAAGCTCTCCGCCACCGCGGACGTGAG
>Ga0207126_1104_pt1 | contig 15266 bp, 8 predicted proteins | sample Alteio_BWMinHeat_20_FD_153586 | JGI IMG/M metagenome (GOLD analysis project Ga0207126, IMG submission 153586) | Enriched cells from forest soil in Barre Woods Harvard Forest LTER site, Petersham, Massachusetts, United States -... | ecosystem: Environmental > Terrestrial > Soil > Temperate forest >...
TTAACTCAATAAATGGTTCATATGATGATCAAGAATCGGATACAGTTAGTCACTGGCGACATTACCAGCTTAGTTGTTGATGCTATTGTGAATGCCGCCAATACTTCCCTTTTGGGCGGTGGTGGTGTGGATGGCGCCATCCATCGAGCAGCCGGGCCAGAATTATTACAAGAATGTAAAACGATAGGCGGTTGTGCAACAGGACAGGCAAAACTTACCAAGGGCTATCAATTATCAGCACGCTATATCATCCATACCGTCGGCCCAGTTTGGCGTGGCGGTGCCAAAGGCGAAGCAAAATTATTGGCTTCTTGCTATGCCGCAAGTCTTAAACTGGCGCAAACACATCAAATAGAAAGCATCGCCTTTCCAGCCATTAGCTGCGGTGCCTATGGTTTTCCCATCTCCCAAGCAGCAATGATTGCCATTAAACAAACAGCAAGCTGCTTAGAATCCTACGCGGGTTTGAAACAAGTCATTTTTGTTTGCTATGATGGCAGTATTTTTAGCGCTTACCAACAGGCATTAGACGTACTCAATAATGAATAATATCTTTCACGTTATCAAAGATCCCGTCCATGGCACCATGCAATTTACTTCAACTGAAGATACTTGGGTGAAGCCCTTTATTGACAGCAGCAATTTTCAGCGTTTGCGTCATATCAAACAATTGGGCATGGGAGATTTTATTTTCCCAGGCGCGGTTCATACACGTTTTAATCATTGCCTAGGCTGTAGTTATGTGGGCAGTCAAATTGCCCAGAAAATTGGTTTGGCTGATGAAGAGCGCCAATTAGTGATGATTGCCTGTCTCTTGCATGACATTGGTCATGGCCCTTTTTCACATGCCTTTGAAGGCATGTTTCATGAAAAATTAATTCGTCATGAAGATTGGACACCCTATTTTCTCGAAGATTATGGAACAAAGAAATTTTTCCAGCATTATAATCGCTTGAATCCACGCTACCATCTGACTGAAGAAAAATTTCATGATATCGCTAATATGATTATGCATAAACCGATCGCAAAGCGAGTCTTGGCTGATATTGTTTCATCGCAATTAGATGCAGATAGATTAGATTATCTACTGCGGGATAGTCATTTTTGCGGGGTAAAATACGGTGAATTTGATTTTCGTTGGATGCTGCATTGCATGGCGATTGTTGAAGCCAATGATAGTGAAAGATTAGGCATTACGCATAAAGGCATTGGTGTCGTCGAACATTATTTAATGGCGCGCCGTTTAATGACGCGTAATATTTATCATTCACAAAAGAAACTTGCCTTAGAAGCTTTGCTGGTGCAATTACTTACGCATTTGGCTAAAAGTGTAGATCATCATGCGCCCTTTGCATCTATTCGCGCGAGTCGTTTAGGACAATTTTTATTAGCGGCCAATCGTTTCAATCAAGCTGCGGCATCATCGTATTCAGAAGAATTAAAGGAGCATTTTCTCAAAGAAAATTTTGTGAATTACAAAGAATTTTGTGATTATGATGTCTTTGCCCTAATCAAACAATTAGCAGAAATAAATGATACGCATCCTGCAGCGCAAATTGCCTCGCGTTTACAACATCGCGTCATGCCAAAAATTTTGCGCTTAGATCATGTGCATTTCAGCAAAATAAAATCGGAGATACGTCAATTTCAAACTAAACATCAAAATGAATTTCAAGATTGGCAAATCATGTTAATCGAAACACCGCATCGATCTTACAGCGGTGAAGAGGATCCCATTTTTGTTGTCAATGAAAAACAAATGATTCAGCCCATCGGTAATTTTTCTTTTATGATCAATGCGATTTCCGATAAATTAGAACATATTCTTTTTCTGTGTATCGATAAAATGATTATTGAAGACAAGCCTATTGTGAATTTAATAAAACGATTGCAGTCAATATAGAGGTCGATGATGGCATTACAAATTGTGATTTTAGCGGCAGGACAGGGCAAGCGCATGCATTCTGATTTGCCCAAAGTATTGCACTGCTTGGCAGGTAAACCCTTGTTGGAGCACGTCATTCATACGGCTTTATCACTGACACCTCAAACGCCATCCATCATTGTGTATGGACATTTGGGTCATCAAGTCCATGCTGCTCTGTCACATTATCATACGCATTGGATAGAACAAAAAGAGCAATTAGGAACAGGACATGCTGTGCAGCAAAGCTTGTCAAAGATTTCTGATGATGATCGTGTCTTAATTTTATATGCTGATGTGCCGCTTATTTCAATTGCCACCTTAAAAAAATTTATTCACGATACACCAGAGAAAGATGTCGGTTTGCTAACAACTTTTCTCGCTGATCCTTCAGGTTATGGACGTATCCAACGTGATGCAAAAAAGCAAGTGACCCATATCATTGAAGAAAAAGAAGCGAGTGCAAAAGAAAAAACGATCAATGAAATTAATACAGGTATTTATTTGCTTCCAGCTAGTTATTTAAAAAAATGGCTGCCTCAGTTACAAGCTGATAATGCACAAGCCGAATATTATTTGACTGATATCATCAAATTTGCCGTAGAAGAAAAAATTCATATTCATACCTCAGAAGTGACAGTTGCGGAAGAAGTCTTGGGGGTGAATGATCGTGCGCAGCTCGCTCATTTAGAACGATATTACCAAGAAAAAATGGCTGAGCAATTCATGCGTCAAGGTGTCACACTGGCAGATCCAAGGCGTATTGATATTCGTGGTGAGGTCACCATTGGCCGAGATGTGAGTATTGATGTCAATGTCATTTTAGAAGGCCGCGTTATCATTGGCGATGGCTGCATCATTGGCCCGCATACTATTTTAAGAAATACCGTGCTTGGCAAGGGAGTAGAAATCAAAGCAAACTCCGTGCTTGATGGCGCAGAAGTGGGTGCGGAATGCATGATTGGTCCCTTTGCGCGTCTAAGACCTGGCACGATTCTAGCAGAGCAAGTCCATGTGGGTAATTTTGTCGAAATAAAAAATAGCGAATTAGGCAATAAAACAAAAGTGAATCACTTGAGTTATGTGGGTGATAGCGAAGTGGGTAGTGAAGTTAATGTGGGCGCCGGTGTCATTACTTGCAATTATGACGGCATTAATAAATATAAGACAACGATTGGTAATCGCGTGCAAGTGGGTTCTGATTCGACCTTGGTCGCACCAGTGACTTTGCATGATGATGTCTATGTCGCGAGTGCAACGACGGTGCGTCATGATGTGCCTAAAGGTGCGCTGGTTTATAATGCGCGCGAAGAAAAGGTTCGCGAGGGTTGGACGGAGGGGCATAGGAAGAAGGGGGGGAAGTGATGCGAGGTGACCTATTACTTTAAAAATGAAGCTAATTAGGCTACAATTGAAGCTTATTTAGCTTCAGGATATCGATATGCCAACTATGACTTCTTTTTTGTTCGCAGAATATCCCACTTGACCTGTTCCTAAGTTTCTTGTTGATGAAATTTCTTGTGACTCGACAATTCGCCATGCAGTTTCGCTTAAAGAGGAAATATGATCTTTCCCATTACATTCTTTCCAAATATTCATCGCATTTAATTTTTTCCTCGAATAGCGTCCAGATATTGAGTAACAAATACGAGTCCCTCAATTGATTTCATTAAATCAATAATAATATGCCAACCTTTTATTATTTCATATTAAGTTATATGCCATAATTTTTTCATATGCAATTAGTAAGCTTGGCAGAGCGCTTAGGTGCTATACTGTAGTGTAATAATGAGAAATAAAATGAGGAGAGATGGACACAAGAAAATTACTAGTACTAGGGCTTTTACAAAAAAATCCATCTGAATCAAGTGAGTATCATTATACAACGGTTGATACAGGTGATATGGATGCTTTGCGCATTCTGGATGATAAAGAAGATATTTATCGATATCCTGCAGATATATCCGAGTTTAAGAAAAAAAATATTATTATTCATGATCCTTCCTTTGCATTAAAACTGCATGAGATGGTAAGCAACGACAGTAAACTACCGGGATTTTATCAGGCAAAAATAAGGATGTGGACTGATTTACTGGAGCAGGGTTTTACCATCAGGGTCTATACAAAAGCGGGCCTAAAACAAGTCAAAAATCCATCTGAATTAGAAGCAGCACTACATGAAGTCCTACCCATTAGTCGTCACGACTTGAGTAAATATTTGGGTGATGCAGGGTACGCAAGCAAGGATTGTTATTTGGCAGGCATGGCGGAGACAAGCGCTTTACTGGAACGCGAACCAATCATTCAACTAGATGCCTTAAGAGCATTACCCGATACAATATGTGACAAATTTCTTGATAGCTTGTTTGATTCATCCCCAGTGGGTGTGAAATTTTCAAACAAGGATTTAGAGAGTCATACAGAATTTTTAAGAAAATTTAAACCTCCGATCTATTTCAATTATGAGGAAATTGATGAGAAAGATGAACAGAAAGTTAATAAGTTAAAGATAGATAGCTTACTAGCATTTGCCCCCCTTTGTAAAAAAATTAAATTTGCCGACAATCGCAAAATAACATGGGAAGATATGGCGAAAATTGCCGAAGCTTCGCTACATTTAACCATACTGAAAAACCCTTCTGAAATGAAAGGGATAATACCCGATAATTTTCCCATCTTGCATTCCTTAAAAAAAATTAAGATGAGCTGCAATAGTCTGGAAATGCTGAATGCAAATTTTTCTTTTTTAGAAAAATGCCCGTCAATTGAAAGCATTTCCCTACGTCAACCTCTAATTTCCAAAACAACGAATGCATGCAATTTTTCTGATATTTTGCCTACTTCGCTTTCAAAGTTAAAAAAATTTAAAATGTTTCATAGGCGTCCTGGCAATAATTTTGAGAATCTTTCATGGTTGATGAAGACATATCCATTACTTGAAACCGTAAATTTACAATTGAATTGGAGTAATGTTGTCGAAGACTTCCAGAAATATCTATTCTCATCGAATACATTAAAAAAGATTTCACTATTTGATACAATGTGGAAAGGAGATTTTGAGGACCGTTTTATTTCCGAATTATTAAAATCTTGTCCCAGGCTTGAAGAAATTAATCTTGAACGATTGTCTGCCTACGTTGAGAATTACGATGCTGAGCCTCCTGCTATTTCTTTTGCTCCCTCAAATATAAAAAAAATTAATGTTAATCCTGTAAGCTGGGATACGTCACCTTGGGAATTGGCATTAGTTGTACTGAAAAATTCTGCATCTCTTGAAGCAATGACCATTCACAATCGTGCTACACAATCCATTAATATGAAACAAATGCCAGAGGATTACTCACCTATAGAATTTCCATTATTAAAAAACCTTCGCTTTGCAGGGACGATACAAGTTAGCTGGATGGACATATTAAAATTTTTAAAATTGTGTCCTTCTGCAGAGGAAATTAGTTTTTCGGACGGTTGCTTATTAGATTACGAATTGAAAGATTTACCGCCTGAATTTAGCTTGCCTTCCATAAAAAAACTTGGTTTCAGCCGCTGCGAAATCAGCAAGGAATTATTTCCCTTGCTGAAAATTTTCCCCTCTCTCGAAGAAGTGAGTTTACAAGACTGTCATTTAAATACACTTTCGCCTGCCGATACTTCCTGCGTGTTTCCATCCATAAAAAAAATTAATTTATCTAATTCACGCTTGAAAGCTGGTATAACCTGGGAATTTATATCTGAAATATTGAAAATGTGTCCATCAGCTGAAGAACTTGATCTGACCAATCGTAGTTTTCAAAATTACAGTCTGCCAAAAGATTTATCATTTCTTGCTAATCTTAAATTTATTCGTTTGGACGCGATAGAAATGCATAATTACAACAGTCACTCATTACAAAACACATTATATCAGAAAATAAAATCAGCCTATCCGCATATCATCGTGAGTATTGGAGGTGTACTTAATATTCCCGAGTCTAAATACTCATCTTCCGACACCAAAATCCATACAGAAGAAATCGATGAGAGAATATTTCCTTCGCCACTTGACTTTCCCATACATCCAGCTGCAACCGACAGTCATGAAAAAATGCTGGATAGTATATTTAATGAAAAAAATATAAAATTACAAGCCAGACAAATTTTTGAAGGGATTGATCCCCATTTTTATCGCTGTGCTAGTTATGATGATATTAGTCTCGATCAGAATTCATGCACCTTAAAAAAAGCGCCATTTAAGCCAATGCCCTGTGATTTGTCACAACCCAGCAGGTTTGCTACTTCCTATCCTGGCCGTTTTATAATAACAGCGAGTGATGTTGAAAATAACGAGTGGATTCCGCTTCCCTCACTCACGGTTGCCGACAGATTAACAGCCATTCTTACGCACCCTGAAATTAAATTCACATTGGCGTATAACGATAAAGACAAATTTTATTATATTCAACCTGAAAAACCGCTCAAGGATTCTCCTTTCACAGTTTCTTTTACAATTGAATCTTTTTTATCGCCTACCAAAAGAGTGCCTGTTGGAAAATTTAATGACGAATATTATGAACAAATCTCAAACCTGACGTTTAATTCAGAAGGAAAATTAGAGAAAAATGCTGCCTTTGATTTTTTTAGCGCATTATCGCCTGATAGACAATTAAGCGCCTTAACTTGGTATTTTAGGCAGCCATCACGCAAAGAAGTGCCCGCATCTCGCGAAGAACGTGGCATTGCTCTGGTGAATCATATTATTCGATATAATCCAGGGGGATGTCGGCATCGTTGCATGGCTTTTATGGCGCTTGCCAGAGAATTTAATTTACCCACAGAAATGATTAACAATGATATTCATTCTTATGTTGAAGTAACGCTGAATGGACAGCGCGAAAAAGCCGATCTGGGTGGTAGGAGAGCACAAGTCGAGAAAATCCCTCCTCCAAAGGTGCCGGAAGTTTCAGCAACTGTGTCTGCCTCTTCTCAAATAGACGCCGCTCAATTATTTGCTAAGCATGAAACAACCACGACTTCAATAACTAAGACAGCTCGTCCGATCCCTGTCCAGCTTTTACCTGATAATCCGTTTCGCACATGGGATACCATCGCAATTGAAGCTGATTCCATGCAGACTTATGTAGAAAAATTATTAGCAAGTGCGGATCAGTTAGACGATGGCAAAAAAAATGCATTATGTGTCATGAATGAAGATGAGCTTTCTAATTTCTCAACGGCCTTGTTACAACTAAAGAAAAAGAATTGTTATTATCTCGCAGATTTAAATGCAGTGAAAAATAAGCAAACCATTGTTGATAATGATACAGGCAAATTAGGAAAAGATGACAGTGTATTAAAAAAATTTTTGGAAAACGCGCAGAGTGGTGATGTGTTGTTGGTGGATTGGTCTCATTATGAGGCAAAGCACGTTGGCTACAACAGCATCATGGATGCGAAGCGAAGAATGATGGGTATGGAAATTCCAGCAGGCGTTACTGTCATTGGTGTCATCAATCGTGGACAGATGATGGGGGAGGATTTTTATTCCCGTTTTCGTATGGTAAGCGAATGCCCCGCAAATTTGCCTGCTGAATCACTGCTTCCGAATCCAGAAGTCATCGTAGACAAAAATGGCTACAAGGAAATCAGGTTTTATGATGATGCATGGCGTTCGCTTCTTCGTAAATTAAATGCAGAAAATGGTCGCTTTACCCTGCATGAAGGCAAGTTGCTAAAAGCGATTCTAAAAAACAAGGAAGGTGTCATCCTGAGAAATGCACCCTGGGAATTGCCAGAGTTTAGACATTTTATTATAGCACTACAGGCAACACGAGAGCTTGAAGTAAATGGTAAGACTTACGCCCTACCTAATACATTTAAAATATTACGTGATGACACGCCTTATTCCCTGGAAGGAAAGTATAGCGTTTCTGCTTATAGACAAGATATGTCATTAGAGACTGCCTATGTCATCAATCCCATGACATTAAACTCACTATTCCAACAGGTTCATGCAAATGAAGACCAGATTAATACCTTGTCTGGCATTATGGCTGACCATAAAGACAAGGATCTAAGCTTATTCATAACGCATGATTTGTCTCCCCTGCAATGGGCACGTATTATTCATACCGCCAATGAGAAGTCAGTCTCTGTCAATTTTATCCTCGGACCAGGGATTAAAATGCCGGCTCATCCCCAAATCATTTCACAAAATAAATTACCACAAAGAACAGTCAATGTGATTGAAACAAATGACATTGATTATGTCACTTCGACAATGCCTGAAGATGCCATCATTATCCCGGTCAATGAAAAAACCACCTATTCTGATTTAATTGGTTCACAGCGTGTGAGGAGAGATGAAGAAAACATTAACTGCCAGTATAACCCTGGTATATTATTGAAAGCCTTACAAGATGGTAAAAAAGTGATATTAAAAGGCAAATTGTCAAATGCACTTTCCCAAGCCTTATCCCCTGTTTTTTTAGGCTATTTGCCTGCGAATGGCAAGCGACAAGAAAATTTACAGGGCGAATTAACCATCATCACCGACAAAAATCCCGAATTATCTTTTGTTGAACATCAAAAAATTACTGTTAATGAAGATAATATCTGGACGAGGCTAGGTAGTGAATATGGCGAACAAGCTGAAAAATTACAGGATGCCTGCAAGGAATTTTATCAAGCAAGTTATGAGCCGCCTTTTTCATACATTGAATTACAAAGTATGCTGTCTCACCTTAATGAGCATCCTTTAAGTAATCCTTTCAAACAATTATTACGAGCACGTACAAATTATTTAATGCTCAAACCTATCGTTGAAGATAGTTGGGAAATACATCGTCCCCGCAAAAAGGAAAAGGCATCATTTCCCATTCTTGAAAAAAGACAAAATAAATTGGCAGAAAGAGTCGAAAATAACTGGTATGTATTTGTCACAGGATTATCGGGTGTTGGCAAAACCACTACCATACAGCAAGCCATACATGCACTGGGTTATGAGCCAGTCCAAACAAGCGGAACCATAAAGGAAAAATTAAAAGCTTGGGTTGAACCGGGCGCCAAACGAGCGCTTTTTATTGATGAAGCAAATTTATATGAAGAAGGTGAATTGGATATTCTGGAAGGTTTGTACAAAACCCCACCCACCTTATTAATTGATGATGTGGAATATCCAGTGCCACCAGACAATCGCCTTTTTTTTAGCGGGAATTTTGCCCATTTTAAAGGCAGACAGGAGCTGCGTTTTGTTCGCCGTCATGGCAATGTTATCACGTTCAAGGAATTTGATGATGCATTCCTCAAGGATCACATTATGCAACCCATATGTGATGCTTTTAAGTTGGATAGCCAACAAGCAGAAGATGTGAAAGAAATATTTCTAAATCTTTATCATTACGTTAATGCAAGATATCCAGATAAACATCCACTCACCGCACGCAATTTGCAAATGATGATAATGCGTTTTGCAATCGGTGGGAATGCTTGCCTTGCCGCTTATGACGAAGCGAGTGGTGTATTAAATCAGAAAGGACGCAAGGATGTTGCCTTATGGATAAATAGAACATATGGTGATGACATCAAACTGTTAAAACAGCGCGCCAAGGACGCCATTCCTCAGGAACTAACTTCCGGCTTTGTCATTACCAAAAGTCGCGTCAATCCAGTCCGCATTTTGGAAAATCACATGCGTATTCGCGATGAAAAAATAAAAAAGGGCGATACACTCGCGGGTACTGGCAGTAGCGGATTAATTCTGGAGGGAAATCCTGGCATTGGCAAAAGCTTGTTGCCCATTGAATATTTGTCAAGTCAGGGATTTGTTAACGGTGATGAGATAAGCCGTGAGGAAGCAGTGCGAGCAGGGAGGGATCCAAGCAAAAGATATTATTACATTCAGGCAGGTGAGATTGATGACATCAAAAAAACGCTTATAAAGGCCTTTCATGAAGGTGCATGGGTCATTATTGATGAAATGAACACCCTGCCACTTGAAAATTTGTTAAATGCGCTTTTGTCAGGCGCCACCCCTGAAGGCGTAAAAGCTGAACATCCTGGTTTTTTTGTCACGGGTACACAAAATCCTATTCATTATAGTCATCGTAGCGCCTATTCCGACGCATTTTTAAACCGTTTCCAAAAACTGGATCTAAAGGAATATAGTGAAGCAGAATTGAAAGCAATCACCACTACCATGTTGGCAGACAATCAAAAAGCCAATGAATTAGTGGATTATTTTCTCGATGCACAAAGCTATGCCAAACAACATCGCAAATTTCCCTCGCCTTCGCAACGTGATTTATTCGAAAAAACGAAAACGATAGCAAGCGACCCGGATCATAAGAAGCGTTAACGACATATCTTTGAAAGATCGCCTTATAGGGGCGTAATGCGGATTTTCTTGAAAAATGAAGCTAATGAAGAATTATTGAGAATTTTTAATCAATGGCTAATCACAAAATTAAAACAAATACCCAATCGACAGCAAATATAAAACACTAAATCCCTGATCTGGACTTCCTAAATGAGCATTAGAAAAATGTTGAAAACGTAAGTTAAGATCAATTTTATGAAATTCTGCGCCTACACCCAAATTCCATTGACCGCTTAGATTACTTGCCTGCTTATTCTTACCAAATTGTCTACTGGACATATAAGCCGGACCCACCGATCCAAACACATAAGCAGGATAGCAATGAAGTTCTCCGAGGTAATAACGTAATGAAAGTGGAATGGCAATGGTCGTTAAGTTTTTATGCTGAGGTGAATTTGTGTGCCATTGTCCAAGAGCACCGCCAATCGACCAAAAATAATGAGCTGTACGTTTTAAAGGGAAGATATCACCTGAAATTAATAGGCCATAGTTGTTGTAGCGAGTGTTGTTGGGATCGTGTGAAATGCCCGCACCTATTTCTAAAGAATGATTCCAGGCAAATGAGGTGGAAATAAAAGCATTGAGCATGGCGAATAAAAATACTATTTTAAGTTTTTTCATTGCAATTCCCTTTGGTTGATAATAAACATTAAGTTATTCCTTTGATTAAAGCAAATAGGCTTGCTTTCTCTAGCCTGCCACCCACCTCCCGCGATATAATCAAATTTCACGCAATTTATATTAAAAAAACAATATCTGACTAAAAATTTTACAGGAATAACTTTATGTGCGGCATCGTAGGTGCAGTAGCAAACCGGCCCATTGCTCATTTATTGATAGAGGGCTTAAAAAAACTAGAATACCGCGGCTATGATTCCGCGGGCGTTGCCGTTATTAATGGTGATCATCAATTAAATCGCCTGCGTGTTGCGGGCAAGGTGCGCGAGTTAGAAAATGCGATGCAAAGTCATGCCATGCCTGGTCATACTGGCATTGCCCATACGCGTTGGGCCACACATGGCATACCTTCTGAGCGTAATGCCCACCCCTTTGTTTCCCATGATGAATTTGCCCTCGTGCATAATGGTATTATCGAAAACCATGCCGCTTTACGCGATCAACTCACGCAAGAAGGTTATAATTTTCATTCTGAAACCGATACGGAAGTGATTGTACATCTCATCCATAAACATTTTTTACAAGACAGTGATTTAATCACTGCAGTGCGCAAGGCAATTAAAGAATTAAAAGGCGCTTATGCCATTGGTGTCATTTCTAAACATTATCCCAATCGTCTCATTGCAGTGCGTCAAGGAAGTCCTTTGGTAATAGGGAAGGGACAGGGGGAAAATTTTATTGCCTCAGATCCACTCGCCTTATTATCCATTACCCAGCAATTTATTTATTTAGAAGATGATGATCTTGCTGATGTGTATTTGGATTCTGTTAAAATTTATAACAAAAATAATGAGCAAATCAATCGAGCACAACATAGTTTGAATATTTCACAAGATGCTGTAGAGCGCGGTGAATATCGCCATTTTATGAAAAAAGAAATTATGGAACAGCCAGAAGCAGTGGCTTCTTGTTTAGAAGGACGACTTGGACTGGATCATGTCATGCCCGCCATTTTTGGCCCGCAAGCCCAAGCGATTTTTGCAAAAGTCGAACATGTGCAATTCATTGCCTGCGGCACGAGTTATCATGCTGCTATGGTAGGACGATATTGGCTGGAAGCTTTGGTTGGCATTCCCTGTTCAGTAGAAGTCGCGAGCGAATTTCGTTATCGCCGCGTTGCAGCAAGTAAAAATAGTTTATTTGTCGCCTTATCACAATCAGGTGAAACAGCAGATACACTAGCTGCTCTACGTTTAGCAAAAACGATGAATTATTTAAGCACGCTTGCGATTTGTAATGTCCCTGGCAGTTCCATGACACGAGAATCTGATTTGCAATTTCTCACCCATGCTGGTGTTGAAATTGGTGTTGCCTCAACCAAATCATTTGTGACGCAATTGATCGCGTTAGTTTTATTGACGATGAGTTTCAGACAAGATCGAATCAAAGATGACAAATTGCAAGCTGAATTAGTTGAACAATTGCGTCACTTGCCTAGTTTATTGCGAAAAGTTTTACATCAAGATGAAGTCATTGCTGCTTGGGCAAAAGCCTTTATTCATAAGGAACATGCTTTATTTATCGGTCGCGGTACACTTTATCCCATTGCCTTAGAAGGCGCATTAAAATTAAAAGAGCTTTCCTATATTCATGCAGAAGCTTATCCATCGGGTGAATTAAAACATGGTCCCTTGGCATTAGTCGATAGCAATATGCCGGTGATTGCCACTGTGCCAGGTGATGAATTATTAGAAAAAACCTTATCGAATTTACAAGAAATACGTGCACGCGGCGGTAAATTATATGTATTGACCGATCAAGTGCATTTATTTCAACAAGATGCCTTTGCAGAGGCACACATCATTGCCATGCCCAATTCTCATACTCTACTTAATCCTATTGTTTATACTATTCCTTTGCAATTATTGGCTTATCATGTTGCGGTATTGAAGGGAACGGATGTGGATCAGCCGAGGAATTTGGCTAAGTCGGTGACGGTGGAATAGGTTATAATAAAAAGATAAGACAGATCGCGAGGAAGTGATAAATGGATAGCAGGTCATTTACAGACATGTTCAGAGATCCGCCTGATTTTACTGGCCTCGAACCCGAGCATGCTAAAGAACTTGCAGATATATTAAATTCCACACGCTATTCAATGCATGCTTGCTATGAAAGAATATTTCTATCTGAATTTTTCATAACAACGCTGAAGGGCGATCTTGATCAATTAGCACGATATGCAGCTTTGGCCTTTTCACAAGCTGAGTTAACGCAGGATCAAATTGCTAGTTTACTAGACTGGCAGTGGACATGCAAGCGAGTCTCAGGACAAATATCACAGAATTAAAGGAACTTGCGACGGTGATGGGGCGGGCTGAAATTTTTGCACTTATTGAATTTTATTCGCAATTACCAGTTTCAACGCAGAATAATGCTTCGACTTTTTTTAATCATCAAGTAATTGAATCTGTATCTAGGCCAAATCCTATTGCGCAATTTGGTTTATAAATATTATCTCCGCTTAAATGGCTCAATGCTTGTTGTCGTGGTAGTGCTAGTTGCAGCATGAGCAGAGGAAAAAATGGATGATCCCGTGTTCACTGATGTATGCGCCGCTATCTTAGAATGCACTTGCTTGATATCATTTATTTTCACCGCAATTTCATTGATGGTATCAGTGAATGTTTTTAAGAATTCCTTGATTTTCGAACAATCTCCCAAAATAATTTCTAATTGATTCAGATTTCCATTGATGGAATTGATAAAATGCCTGCCTCCTTCACACCATGAACTGATATCACTCAAGGATTCATCTGAACTTTCATTTGTGAGCGTGCTTAAGAATACTTTCAATTGCTTAATTTGAGATAAAATGCTCTCCTCAATACAGCCAACAAGAAAATTTTTCTGTCCCAAATAAGCTGTAAATAGATACTCTTGATTTGCATTTTTTTGAAGAATTTGTGAAATAAACAAACCCATTAGCCTTGGCGCGTAATCACCTATTCTCATTGCAAGCGATCCTAGATCTGGATTTGCAAAATGCATCATGAGTTCGCTATCTAATAAACGATTAAATAATTTTATGAAAGCGTCCTTTGCGATACTTGAAATGGTAGAAGGATCTTGCCTATCAGGAGCAAGAATATCAATTAACCGATCTATTTCTTCCATTCCAGGAATGATTTTTTTAAACGAATCATTATCACAATGCTCGCTAGTAAGATAATTAATAAAAGCAATGAATTTAGGTTTATTACTAGCATATTTGTCAAGTAATAGCTCTACACTTGCAGCATCATTTTCAATATTAAATAATTGTTTTATGTTTAAAGGCTCATATTGCAAGTATTTATTTTGTTCCTCTTCTGATAAGGATAGAAATTCAGCCATATCCATATTTTCAATTTTCAAGAAAAGCATGCAGTCTTTTTTACTCAAATAAATAGGCTTCTCATTGATTTCAACCTGGAGATAATTAACTGCCTTTTCTTCTCCTGTCGTTTTACTTTTAAATATCGTCCTTCTTTTTTTAAAACTTGCCTCTTGCACCTTGGAACAATCCAATCCAAACCAAGCTGATTTAATATAGGCAACTTGTGCAGCAGCGGATAATGTCTTGATGGATTCATTTTCTTTAAATTGCTTTTCAATAAAAGAATAAAAATATTTATAATCCACCATCGATTCAGGAAAAATATGCGTCTTCGTCCAGGCATCTCGATTGAGAGCCATGTCAATTAACAACAACCACATCATGTCATTATGTGCTGAGGGAGAAAATAAACCAATGGCGCGTTGTTTTGAAAGCGCTTGTGCAATCAATAAACCGTCAAACAAAGCTGAGTAATGCTCAGTCATCTTTGATATTTCTGAATAGACATCAGAAGGACGCAATTTGCTGTCCTTCGCATATTTTTTTATCGTCCTTAAATTTTCTTTTATTTCCATGTCTGTACCATCCCAAATTTCCTTTGTCCAAATAATCCCTGTTTTTTCACTAACCAGATCAATCGCGTCTAACAAGGCATAAAAAAGTGGATTTGGAATAGAACAAATTAACATGTAATGAGCAAGATCATGGATAGCAAGATAAAGAGAAGCAGCTGGAATACCATGGAAGGCATCAGGGCCCTTAACGCCAGGATAGGGAATAGCACAATAGCGTCCACCTTCTCGCATTTTTTTTCTAACATCATTAATTGATAACATGCCGCAAGCTGGTGAAATGATTTTAGCATGTTCAGCATAGAGGGTTTTTGCCAGTGCATGCACAGCACCCATACTTAAAAATGAAATGTTCTGTATTGTTGGCTGTGCGGCTTGCTCTTCAATTGATCCGCATTCTTCCGCCTGATCTTTATATTCAAT
>Ga0207126_1105_pt1 | contig 15229 bp, 15 predicted proteins | sample Alteio_BWMinHeat_20_FD_153586 | JGI IMG/M metagenome (GOLD analysis project Ga0207126, IMG submission 153586) | Enriched cells from forest soil in Barre Woods Harvard Forest LTER site, Petersham, Massachusetts, United States -... | ecosystem: Environmental > Terrestrial > Soil > Temperate forest >...
AGCAGTTGCTAATGGCTCCCTTTCAACATCTATAGAAGAACTTGTGACTGTGGAAGAACTCGTGTTATTTGGATAAGCGGTTGGATGTGGATCAGTGGTGGGTTTGGGCGTTGCCGCTTCAACAGCGGCAGCAATAGTAGTAGTAGAAGGCGTAGTAGAACGCCTGATTAATGTACTCGTATGGATAGGGGGAGGCCTTCTTCGCGGTGTATATACTTTGCGTGTGCTTACAGATGGGCTAGAAGGCACATTTGGCAATGATAAACTACTTTGTACTTGAGATGAACTACTCGATAAAACCCTATCAATTGGATTTATCGGAATAATAGGTGGTGTAGGCCGTGTTGATAAATATAGACTGTAAACAGGTGTTGTCATAATCCTCCTTTAGAATTATTCACTCTCCTGAGCTTGCGAGGGAGAGTGAGTCAACCAGTTCGCTATCTCCTGAGCAAGAGTGCGATCTGCAGGGATATAAAGCACATCATCTGTCGTGTCGATATCGCTCAGCTGCCCCAAAGAAAAGCGGTTGATGTCAGTATTCAGTGAATAGTTTTGATGATCATAATCATTGGTGGCAAGAATATACACAGGCCCGAGCAACACCTTTTGCGTGCCCGTATCAATGAGTGTGACCTCGGCAAGCCGCTTCGTACGACTCTCGTTAGGAATCAACTTTTCAGAGCCTGGTGAGTGGCGATCAAAGCGAAATCCTATGTTTTCATTTCTTGTATCGAGAAGCTTTACCTGAAGCGTTACAGTGCCATTATTTTTAACGTAACAATACTTTGTGTGTTTCTCTATCTCTTCAACAAGTGCTGCTGTTAACTTCCCGCTATGATCACCCTGTACGTAGGGGACATTGATAGTAGTCGCTTCATTTTTAGAGAGCGAGGGGGCTAGATGGAAACCACACGCGGTAAAAATAAAACACGCTAGTATTGTGAGGTGCTTGCAAAATTCCGATTTGGGCCAAAATTCGCGCTTTTGTCGCTGGGAAAAAACCTTTTGCAAATTGCCTACTCGAGGGAGTATGTCAATTTGCAAAAGGTTTTCCCCATCGCCAAAATCATCAAATTTTGTCTCCAACGGAATTTTGCAAGCACCTCTTGTATTAATGCATTTCATCGGCATAGGATTGGAGTGCAGCAAGTCGTGCATGGCACTGTGCGGCAATCTTGGTATTCGGAAATGCTGCTATGGCTTCCTGATAATAAAGTACGGATGCTTTGGGGGCATCTTTTCGTTCATATAAACATCCTGTTTCATATAATCCCGTAGCATACACTTCTTGCATTTCTTGAAGATACTTTTCGGCTGCGGCTAACCCCTGAGCATCTTTTGGAAAGCCTTGCTTAAACTTTTTGATGTTGAGCTCTGAGAGTTGGAGTAGATCTGGATTATGGAATTCGCTATGGCTTTGCTTATAGTAGACTTCTGCTATTTTAAGGTAACACTTGCAGGCAAGATCATGCTTTGGAAACTTTTTTATGAGCGTGTTATAGGCCTCAATGGCTAGCTTATAGGATTTTTCTTTACGAAGAAGAGATGCTTTGGAAAAGAGTGCCTCTGCTGCAAGCGAGTGATTGGTGAGCGCCTGTACTACTTCATCATAAATTTTGATGGCTTCATCTTTGCTTGAAAACACTTGGGGCATTTTTTCATATCCAAACAAATGCTTTCGTGCGCCATGCTTAAAGGCATCTGCAATGGCCATTTTATAACGAAAACATTCTTCAAAATGCTTGCTTGTGATGTGTTTTTCAAGATAAGCCGAGAGCTTTCGATTGGCAAGATCCATATCGCCCTCATGAAAATAGCTCACTCCCAGATAATAGAGCGCCTCTTGCCCAAGGTCTGCCTCAGGAAAGTTAAGCACGCAAATACGAAATTGACGTACAGCTTCTTTATAGTCTTTTTTTTGCAAGGCTTGAATACCTAAGTTGAAATGGTCTTGCAAAGGCCTGTCAGCGATATCTCGCACGTCCATAATCGTGCCGTTTTTAAATATATACGCTGCCTCAAGAGAGGAGAGCGAGAAAACCAGGGCAGAAAATATAACGATTATTTTAAACATAACTCTATTACTATCTATTTTTCCATATCTACATATGCATAGGCTCTGCCTATGCATATGTAGATATAAGATTATTCTTCGTCCTTTGCTTCAGCAATGAGCGCCTCGGAAATAAGCGCAATCCCTGCAGCCGATGCTGCAAAGAGGAGGCTATGGATAACCACTGTAGCGGGATCAATAACCCCTGCCTGAAGAAGATCTTCCACCTTTTCAGTAAGCGCATTAAAGCCGTAATTTGGTTTTGCCTTAAGCACTTCAGCTACAATCACGGAACCATCATAGCCAGCATTTGCTGCTATTTGACGCATTGACACTTCACATGCATGGGCAACAATTTTTGCACCGAGAAGCTCATCACCTTCCAGTTTGAGACTCTGAATCGCTTTTGAAGCCCTAAGTAGCTCCACACCGCCGCCTGGAACAATACCGCTTTCAATAGCAGCCTTCGTTGCATTTAAGCTATCCTCAAAAGATTGCTTTTTGTTTTTAAGCTCTGGCTCTGTTGCAGCGCCTACTCGTATTACTGCAATGCCTCCTGAAAGCTTAGCACGTCGCTCTTCGAGCTTTTCTTTATCATATGAGCTTGTGGTTGCTTTCATTTCAGCATCTATTTGCTTGAGCCGTGCTTGTATTGTATTTTTATCGACCTTGGTGTTGACAATCGTGGTGTGCTCTTTGGTAATAGTAACTTTATCTGCAGTGCCGAAGACTTCAGCTGTCGCGTCTTTAAGAGAAACTCCCATATCTTCTGAAAGAAGTGTCGCTCCTGTTAAGATAGCAATATCTTCCATCATGGCTTTGCGCTTGTCACCAAAACCGGGTGCTTTGCATGCGGCCACTTTGAGTGTGCCTCGAAGCTTGTTGACAACTAATGTTGAAAGCACATCGCCTTCGACATCTTCTGCAATGATAAGAAGCTCTTTTCCAGTGGTAGCAATGCTTTGGAGGAGTGGGAGGAGGTCGTGAATATTGGAGATTTTCTTGTTGATTAACAAAATGGAAGGGTGTGCCATTTCAATAGTCATTTTTTCTGCATTTGTGCAGAAGTAGGAGCTAATGTAGCCTCGATCAAAGCGCATGCCTTCTACAACTTCAATTGAAGTCGTCGTGCCTTTGGCTTCTTCTATCGTGATAACGCCCTTTCGACCTACTTTTTCTATCGCTTCCGCAATGATATTGCCCACTTCTTTATTAGAACCTGCAGACACTGTTGCGATATTTAGAATTTCTTTGTTGTCTTTTACAGCAATTGCCTGTTTCTCGATTTCTTTGATAACAGCATCCACTGCTTTGTCCATACCGCGTTTGAGCTGAATAGGACTTGCCCCTGATGAGATATAGCGCATACCGAGATCGACAAGTGCGCGAAGAAGGAGAGTGGTTGTTGTAGTGCCATCGCCGCACTTTTCTTTAATTTTTTGTACGACTTCTTTAGCCATGGATACACCCATATTTTCGAATGTGTCTTTGACTTCAATATCGCGTACAATGCTGCTACCATCATTGGTAATGGTAGGTGCGCCCCAGCTCTTTTCTAAGCCCACATTGCGTCCTTTTGGACCAAGTGTGCATGCCACCACATCTGCCAGCTGCTTAATGCCATTTGCCAGCTTGATGCGTGCTTCTTCTTCAAAAATAATTTCCTTTGGAGTTGTTGCCATAAAAAATATCTCCCTTGTTTTGTATACGTGCCCGTAACGTTACTGTTTGGGATGATTGTACACGAACAAGGATCAAATCGCAAGAGACAAAAAATCAGCGCCCCGCAGTTATAGAAAACCCCTTGCAATCAATGTGCGTGTATGTCATAATGGCGCATAAATGATGGTGGCATAGCCAAGTGGTAAGGCAGAAGCCTGCAAAGCTTCCATTCCCCAGTTCGAATCTGGGTGCCACCTACCTTTCTTTGAACGTATGCTCTATATCGTTTCGACACCCATCGGTAACCTACAAGACATAACCTTTCGTGCAGTTGACGTCCTCAAAAAGTGCGATCTTATCCTTGCAGAAGATACTCGTGTAAGTCGTACGCTGCTTACCCATTACGGTATTCAGACGAAATGCGTGCCCTTTCATGAATTTAATGAAGCTGCCCAGGAGCCACATATTATCGAGCAGCTCCGTGCAGGCAAGGAAATTGCCCTCATTTCAGATGCAGGCACACCTCTTATCTCGGATCCTGGAGAGCGACTAGTAAACAAGTGTCTTACAATGGGTCTTGCGATGACTTCAGTTCCAGGACCATGTGCTGTGATCACAGCACTGACACTGTCTGGTTTTGCTGCGATTCCATTTCAGTTTGTTGGCTTCCTTCCTCGAAAAGAGCAGGCCCTACACGCAGCTCTCGAGCAGTATTTACAGTATCTAGGAACTACCATTTGCTATGAGTCAGGGCAGCGTCTTCACAAAACGATTGCAAAAATAGCCGCCATACAGCCCTCAAGGCAGCTTGTCATTGCTCGGGAGCTGACGAAAAAATTTGAAACTATCTATCGAGATACCGCTATAGAGCTTGAGAAGCAGTGTGGGAGCACAAAAATGAAGGGTGAGCTTGTGCTCCTTATTGGGAAAGAAGAACAGACAGCTTGTCTGACTGAAGAGGAAATACGGCATGAAGTAGCTCAGTATCGACAAGCTCATCAATGTAGCATGAAAGAGGCTTGCCGTGCTGTATCGAAGAAGCTCAAGCTCTCAGCACGGCAGGTGTATCAAATGATGGTAACTATTCACCACCCCCATGAAGGGGATGGTGAATAGTGAAAAAGCGTGATTTTCACCCTTGCAAACTAGGGAAAAGCGAAACCGCATACAGTGGGTAATTGATAATCTTACCATCACACGCGAAATTCCGAAGCGAAGCGCGAGAGAGCACTGAAGCAGCATTTTCTTCGCCTGAAAATTTCGCATCATATACTAATAGGCTTTTTTTCTTTTTGGATATCCCTGCTTTTACTTCGAGAGGAAAGACCTGTGTGTTAGTCGCGACGATGAAATCCACTTTTGCAAGGCCTTCACTTGTCCAATAATAGAGCTCTTCAAAGTGCTTATCATGTAGCGCTGTTGCCACATAGTTTTCTGTTAATGCTCCTTTGAATTCTTGAAAGAGCTGATGAGCATCTAAAACAATGCGTGGGTCTAATTTGCTCATCGCTCCAAGGAGTCCAATATCAAACAGAAAGAGTTTAAATGCCGAAGTATCACAATAGGCAGCCAGTGGTAATTTTGGCGTCGAAATATGATTGACTTTAAGAATCAGTCCTGCATTTTTAAGCCATTGTATGGCTGTTTCAAATTCTCTAGCGCGCGCACTTTTACGAATTGCAGAAAATATAAATTTTTTATTTTCCTTGGCTAATTGATTCGGAATCGCTTCCCAAACAGCCATGATTTTCATGACCTCATCTTTTGGGGCATGTTTTGCAAAATCAAGTATATAGGCGTCCACAATTTCTTTCTGCACGCTTCTTACACGATCGAGGTTCTCTGTTTTTAAGTAGGTGGCAACCGCTTCCGGCATGCCTCCTATAATAAAAAAATACCTCAATAAAGAAAGAAGCTTTGTATGAAATATTTCTGAAATCGCTTGGGGATGCTCCATCGTTTCGAGCATATCTTTCATGCTGCTCTCCCCAATGGCATCTAAGAATTCAAAAAAATTTAAAGGTGCAAGATCAAGAAAATTTACTTTACCTACAGGAAATCCCTGGGTTAATTTTACACCAAGGAGTGAGCCTGCTGCAGCTACGTGATAGTCATTTTTTCTTTCGCAAAAATATTTGAGAGATGCCAATGCCTGTGGGCACTCTTGAATCTCATCGAAAATGAGTAGGGTCGAACCTGGCTGTATTGTTGTTTTAAAATAAATATTCAGCTCTTTGATAATTCTATCAGGATCTAAATTCTCCTGAAAAAAGCTTGCAAAAGAGGGGTTTTCATCAAAATTTATGTAGACATAATCAGTATATTCTCGTTTTGCAAAGTCAGTTAAAATATACGTCTTGCCGACTTGTCTCGCTCCACGCAGCACAAGAGGCTTGCGCAAGGCGGAAGATTTCCAGAGTAGTAATTTTTGATAAAATTCACGTTCCATATTCCCCACATTTACCATACCATATTGTGATATATTCTGCAACGATATGTTCGGAAAACGTGAAAAATTCACAAAAATACCTTCATTTTTTTGTCATTATGCACAAAAAACGCACATATTCACCACCCGTCCTAAAGGGTGCAGTGGATAGTGAAAAATTGATTGGGATTAAACGGTTATTATGGGTATACTTATACTGCGGGGCGTTGATTTTTTTCGTTTTTGTGGGCTAAAATCCACTGTCTCAGGGCGTTGCCCTGAGCTGTTGCAATTCCAGCCTTTCAGGCTGGTGCCAAAATCATCGAATTTTGGCCGAAAAACGAAAAAAATCAACGCCCCACAGTATAAATAGTATTTTTCGCCATGTGCACTTTTCCGGAAGGAAAAGTCGCACATGGCATAAGGTTATATTATGACAAAACGACGAGTTGTGGTGACGGGGTTAGGTGTAGTTTCCTGCTTCGGATCCGATGTAAATGAGTTTTACAATACGTTGCTCGCTGGGGTGAGTGGGGTTACTCCCATTACAGAATTTCCCTGTGCTGATTTTCCCACTCGATTTGCGGCAACGATCAAGAACTTCGATCCTGGCGTGTATATCGATAAAAAGCAAGCACGCCGAGTTGATAAATTTATTGCGTACGGTATGGTTGCAGGTAAAAAAGCGCTCGAACACGCAGGGCTCTATCCGACAATACCCGATACCATGGATAAAACACGCTGTGGAGTGATTCTGGGGTCAGGTATGGGTGGCATGGAGGTGTTTTTTGATGGCTCCAAAAATCTTATCGAGAAAGGGAATAAGCGCATTACGCCATTTTTTGTCCCATACATTATCCCTAACATGGCAGGAGCACTCTTAGCGGTCGATCTTGGCTTTATGGGGCCAAATTATCCTATCTCTACTGCGTGTGCTACAAGTAATTACTCTATCATTGCTGCTGCTGAACATATTCGTAAAGGCGAAGCTGATGTGGTCGTCACGGGCGGTGTTGAAGCGCCTATCTCGCCCATAGGCCTCGGTGGTTTTTGTGCTTGCCGAGCACTCTCTGAGCGAAATGATGCTCCAGAGCGAGCTTCTAGACCATGGGACAAGGGACGCGATGGCTTTGTGATGGGAGAAGGTGCAGGCTGTATTGTTCTTGAAAGTCTGGAGCATGCTATAAAGCGAGGGGCTCCAATTTTAGCTGAATATTTAGGCGGCGGCATGAGCTGTGATGCCAATCACATGACAGAGCCTCGAGAAGATGGCCTAGGAGTGGCTCTTTGTATTCAAAAAGCGCTTCAGGATGCAGGCATTGGTCCAGAGCTCGTAAACTATATTAACGCCCATGCTACCTCGACACCGCTTGGCGATGTCGCAGAAATTCGAGCGCTTGAAAAAATATTTTTACATCCTCACCGCATTGCGATGAATGCAACGAAATCCATGATTGGTCATGCGCTGGGAGCGGCTGGTGGGCTTGAAGCTGTGGCTACAGTATGTGCAATTCAAAGGGGTGAGATTCATCCTACGATTAATCTTGAAGACCCTGAGCCTTGTTCGTTCCACTTGCCCACGCAGCGTGAGAAGCGAGATATTGAAGTGGCTATTTCTAACTCATTTGGATTTGGTGGTCATAACGCAACTATTGTGTTGGCAAAGCCAAAATCATGAAAAGGGCTCAGGAGCATTCTTACGGCATTATTCCTCTGCGCAAAGCGGGGGATGCCTGGCAAGTGCTGCTCATACATCATGCAAAGGGGCATTGGGCATTTCCTAAAGGCCACTGCGAAGCAGGAGAGAGCCCCTTGGAGACTGCTCAGCGCGAGCTTTTTGAGGAGACGCATTTAGAAGTAGCGCAGCTTCTCTCCCAAGCTCCTCTTGACGAGGCCTATCAATTTATGCGAGATGGTACTCTTGTAGAAAAAAAAGTGAGCTACTTTATGGCTCTTGTGACAGGGGAGGTGAGTGTTGATCATAAAGAGGTAGTTGAAGCGGTATGGGCCTCTTTCACTACAGCTCACGATATGCTAACCTTCCCTGAGGCTCAAAGATTATGTTCTACTATCCCCAATGCACTATCCCTCGTAAACTCGTGATAATGCATTGGGGATAGTAGAATAAAGTAAAGTTTTGGCTCATGAATCCTATTGCCGCCCTTCACCCTTGATTATTTTTTAGTGGTCGGTCCCCTGAAAGGGGATTGACCACTAATAATCCTATCTCCAAGCGAAGATGCACAGTGCAAGACCCCAAAGGATAGGGATAATGCATAACAGGCGCACAGAAGGATGGCGCATCATTTTTGACACTACATTAATAATCCATGCGTGGCAAAAATAAATCACAAGCCCACGAAGTATTTGTAAATACCCAAAGATGGTTACCAGCACTGCAAGGCTTGGGGTCCATTCTTTATAAAGGCTTATAACCGTAAACCCAATCAATAGGTTAATAAAACCACTTAAATAAAGCAGTCCTGGCATCGCCTTTATGGTTGTCCAGACCGCTATCACTTGATCCAGGCGGGCAAGTACCCATACTCCAAGAATAAAGAGTATTGGACCAAAAATATTTGCGACTAATATTGCATTTTGCATAGTTTCTCCTACCACATAATATTCTTTCCAGGCTGCGGTATGAGGAACTGTTGCCAAGGAATCCCTGCCTTCTGCAGTGTGCAGAAAAGGTCATACTTGGGACGGCTAATATGTTCTTCAGAGAGCCGGAAAGTTCCGAAATGGGCCGCAACACTCAACCTTGAATGTATATCTTGGTGAATGCGTACGGCTTCCTCTGGCCCTATGTGGACAGGGGCCATAAATTTCTTTGGTATATAACTGCCAATGGGAATAATACTCAAGTCCATAGTGTGAAAAAAGTTACCTATAGTGCGAAAGTCAGTGTTGTTATATCCCGTATCTCCTGCAAAATAAAAACGCTTCGCTACATCACTACAGGTATATTCCACGACCCAGCCACACCAGAGAGTTTTATTTCTATTGAATAAACTTCTGCCAGAAAAATGCTGCGCAGGAACGCAGGTAAACACGATTTTCCGATTTTCCTGTTGTATGGTAATTGCCTCGCCCCAATCAAGCTCGACAATATGCCTTGCGCCCCGTTTTATAAGCCATTTCTTTAGCCCCATAGGAACAATAAAACGGGTATTAGGATTTATACGAATAAGTTTTCGCGCAATTTTGGCATCGAGATGGTCGTAATGATCGTGACTGATAAGAATATAGTCGATAGCTGGAAGTTCTTCAAAACGTATTCCAGGGGGGATTTTTCGCTTGGGACCAAGAAAGGTAAGAGGTGAAGCACGCTTGCCCCAAATGGGATCAGTAAGAAACGTACAGCCGCAGATGTCAATTAAAAACGAGGAGTGATTAATCCACTGGGCTGTGCAGGGAGGCGCTTTTACTTCGCTAAAATCGAGCTCAGGATAAGAAAAATCTACTTTTTCTCGCCCATTTTCAGCCGGATCATCATAATACCCCAGCTGCCACAAAAGAATATTCCAGAGCTTTCTCTTGGTATCCTTTTGATGTGGGTTGAAGTAGCGCCCATTTTTATAATGGGGGAGGGGCTTAAACCGCTGTTCTTTATGGACAAAGCTCATCAATTTTGCTCGCTATGATAAAATCACTTTCAGAAAGGCCATCAATCTTATGGGTCCATAGAGTAATCTTGACCTTTCCCCAACTCAAATATATATCAGGGTGATGCCCTTCTCGCTCCGCAACCTCACCTACTTTATTGGTAAATGCCAGGGCTGTTTTAAAGTCAGGAAACTGAAACTCGCGCTGCAGATGATGGTCTTGCATCACTTGCCAGCCCTCTTCAATTTGTTCCAAGTACTCTAAAATTTCCTTTGACGTAAAGGGAGGTATTCCTCCTTTACAGGCAGCGCATGCTTTTTGTGCTAATGTCTTTTGCTTTTTTTTTGCTTTTTCCATATGTCAAAAATATTGTAAATAATAATAAAATTTTGTATATGCATGGTAAAGGAGAAACACATGTCAAAAATAACCCTTACTCAAGCCATGCATCAAACCCATACGCACTTGCAAGATCTTGAGAAACAGATTCAGCAAGGCATGCATATGTTTGATCATGATGTCCTCGAATCCATTGTACACAACTTGCACCAAGATAGCAATCAATTGGCGACACTGCTTCACCATGAAGCCAAAGAGGTGGGAGCAATAGATATACAATTGAAAGAGGATCTTATGCATCTGCTCAATACAATTACCAAATCGGGTAGTTTTTCACAAGCATTAGGTGCATTTCAGGGGCAGCTCCAAATGAGCTTGCGTCGTATTGAAAATGTTATTCATAAGTGGAAGCCAAAGGTTACAAAAGTAACCCAAGAACCATTATAACGCCATGTGCGACTTTTCCTTGCGGAAAAGTGCACATGGTGTGAAATAGCGTCAATACATTTTTAGCCTTAAGTGGCCTCTCTAAGGTCCGAAGGACCGAAATATGTATAGCCCAGGGCAACGCCCATACTGTTACCCATAAGTCAAAAAAGTGCCTTGAAGCTGCTTTCAGGATGCCATTTTAAGATGGATAATACCACGGCTTGGTCGCAAAGAGAATGGAGAGTTGAGAGGAGAGCTTGAGAGATGACGCAGGATCGTAAGGTGTGGGCAATTACAACCCCTGGTTGCTTTTTTTACAGGGAGAGCTGCAGGAGAAGAGCTTACAGAGGGAGCTTGTCAGAGGCGTGTGGGGGGCTTGAGGTAGTGGTAGTTACAGTTTGGGGAGTCTTTTTTACAGGGAGAGCTGCAGAGGAAGAGTTGCAGAGATAGCTGCAAGAGAGGAGCAGAGGTTTGGGGGTGTTCGATGCATTTTTCCACTGAAAGTGGAAAAGTCCAAGCATATAGAAATCGATTGGCAAATGTATTTGCCATGCGATTTTTATATGCTTGGACTACAGCGAGCGTACGCTCGTTGTAAATGCATCTTCGGTGCTTCTTATAAGCCCATAATGATCTCTTAGTTTTCTCTCTAATCTCCCCACTGTCCAGACCTTAATCACCAACGCATCTAACACCCCTAACGCCTCTGACAAGCTATCTCTGTAAGCTATCTCCTGTGGCTCTCCCTGTTAAAAAAATGGCCCAAACCTGTAAGACACAAAACTGTGAATAAGAGCCGCATCTCTCAAAAGTAACCCATGAACCATTGTAGCAACCATTATAACAACGCATTTCCCAAGTAATACACTACCTCACCTGCGAGAAGGCCGATAACGTCGCTAATCATGAATGCAAGTGTTGGGGTGGCGATGACTGCTAAGGATGTGCTTATAAAGGCAACAGGAAGGCGAATAACTGCAAGTTGCACCCATTGTCTGATACCAAACTCAAGAATTTTTTTTACCACAGGCATACAGTAGTTACAAAAAAAATTGGTGGTAATAACTGAAGCAAGGTAGGACACGGTATTGACAATGGAAGTCTTTATAAGAGAGAATCTATGGCTCGGAGGGGTTTGAAAGAAAGAAACGATAATGTTAATGATGACGACGGTAGTGCTGCGGACAAAATTATAGACAGCATCACCCAGTAAACAGGTAACGGGTCTTGAAAGCATAAAACTTGCACCCCTACCAAAAAAGCCCGCAGCTATGCTGCCAAGGCGCTCCGTTGCGATTTTGGTAATAATCACTTCAAGATGCGAACGGACTATTTCCAAAGCGTTATAAATGAATACTTGCTTTGCAATGTAGCCATTTATGCTTCCGATAATGCCACCTACTAACATCATAATAAACCTGCTTTACGAAAACAATCATGATAATTATAATAACCATAATTGTAAAGGGAAAATCGCCGGCTTGGGTGGAGGGTATTTTATGATACCACTCCCGAACTTGTGAGGGAGTGGTATTATCAATACGTACATAGACCTGATCCAACATCTGTATTCCGTGAACCGATTTCGGGGCATAAAATTAGGGCTGCAGGCTATGCAAGAGCTCTTATTGCAGCTTGGCAATCCACATGAGCGCTATCCTACTATCCATGTGGCCGGCACCAATGGGAAGGGCTCTACGACCACGAAGATCGCAAGTGTCCTCATGAAAAGTGGTTATAAAGTGGGTGTGTACACTTCTCCGCATATTTCTTCCTTTCGCGAACGTATTCGCGTTAATGAAGAAATGATAGGCGAAAATGAGGTTGTAGCTATGCTTCCAGCCATATTGGAGCATGGAGATGAGGCCACATTTTTTGAGTATACGACGGCGCTTGCTTTTGCCTATTTTGCTGCAGCTAAAGTCGATATTGCGGTTATAGAAACAGGTCTTGGAGGCAGACTTGACGCAACCAATGTCATTACGCCAATTCTCTCAGTTATTACTTCCATTGAGTTTGATCATACGGCAATTCTAGGTACTACTCTAGAGGCAATTGCATGCGAAAAAGCTGGCATCATAAAACAAGGCGTGCCTCTCGTCATTGGACCACACGTGCCTCGTGATATCATCGAACCCTATGCGAGAAAAGCTCAAAGCCCACTCTTTCAGGTTACGCAAACCCCAGATAGTTATGAAGAAGAGAATTGTTTAATTGCAAAGCAATCTATAGATGTAATATCAAACAAGTATAAAATCCCTGCAGAGGCGATCAAGAAAGGGCTTGCAAGTTTGCCGCCATGTCGTTTTGAGAGGGTGGATGACGAGCGGCTGCAAAAGCGCTTTGGGCACACTCCTCTTGCAGTTATTCTAGATGTAGCCCATAATCCAGATGGTATTCGCAGGCTGTTTTCCAGGGTGCGTGCTACGTATTCAGGCCCTATCCATGTGGTATATGGAAGCTGTAGTGATAAAGACTATGGAGCGTGCCTTGAATATATATCTCAAATAGCCGAGATGATAACATGTGTGCAAGGCAGTGTAGCGCGAGCACAGGCCCCAAACGAGCTTACGGCCCATGTGAAGGGCATTACTGCATATGCCGCAGATTCGCTCTCTGAGGGCCTTGAACATGCGTATGCACAGGCCTGCCACAAAAGAGCCACTCTTATTGTAACTGGCACGTTTTATATTATGAGTGAAGCGCGCCGTTTTTTTGGCTATAATGAGGCGCAAGATGAGGTTATGTTATGACACCTGAGCCTACTAATTCCATTTTTCTCTGGCCCGCGATTGTATTGATTGGTATCATTGCCGCCATTGTGTGTGCCCGTTTTCTGTTTCGGTTGGCACTTTTTGTAGCCGCCATTTTGCTTATCTGGTGGTGTCTGGGATATGTAGGTCTTGTCCCTTCGCCCGTGAATTTCTTTGCAGAGAAATATCCCGCGTTATCTGAAAAGAAACAGCAGAATGTGCCACCCAAAACTCCCAAAGGCAGATTACTGCCGGGTAATGGGTATATTAACGCCATGTGCGACTTTTCCTGCCGGAAAAGTGCACATGGCGGAAAATAGCGCACATAGCGTCAATACATTTAACGTGATGTGCGACTTACGAGCTGTTCGAATTGCAAGGGTTCACAGCCTTTTCTTTGCCCAAAGGGCAAAATGCTAACCCCCAGGGCAACGCCCTGGGTCAGGCGGTGACCCCAATATTGTTGCCTGAAGGGCAACAACAGCAAAAAGTCGCACATCGCGTTATATTATAGCCCACGATTATCTCTGATGACAGTGATAGCATTTGTATCTAGCGTGAGTTTATTGTGAAGTTTTTCGAGTCTTCGCCTCCAATACGCTGTGGGCGCATTTTTTGGTGTTTTATTTGTATACACTAACTTTTTATACTAATTTTTCTTGCATTTTCCCTCGTATTTTGTGTATTATGATACTCGTTGTATACACTAACTATAGGAATTATTCATGGCTACGCTTCAGTGCAAAACTATTAAAGGAAAGCAATATTGGTACCTTGTGGAGTCTCGACGTGTCAATGGGAAACCGCGACCGATTGTACTTGCCTACCTCGGAAAAGCAGACGACTTAAAACAGCGATTGGCATCTTTGTCGAAGCCAGCCTTGATTAAATCTTACTCATACGGCCTGGTGTACACTCTTTGCGATATCGCAATCCAGGTGGATATTGTTGGGATTATTAATCGTTATTCCAAGGCAAGCCGCGCTTACATGTCTGAGCAGCCTGTTATTAATGGCTTTACTGCAGGTGAAACTATTCTTCTTGCCGCACTTGGACGCGCCTGTCGTCCAACAAGTAAACAGGGATGGATAAATTGGGCTCAAACAACTTCATTAAGTTACTTACTGGGGCCGGTAATAAACAAATTGGATAGTCAACATTTCTGGGACCATATGGATTGTATTCCTGGAGACACTCTTGAAGCAATCGAAGCCGAACTCATTGAAAATATATGGAAGCAGTATAAGATCAGCACGGACACATTATTGTTTGACACTACTAATTTTTTTACATATATAAATACCACCAATAAACGTTGCCCCATAGCAAAGAGAGGAAACAATAAACAAAAAAGGACCGATCTTAGACAGATAGGCTATGCATTAGTTGTAACACAAAAGGACCATATCCCTTTATTTCAGCACACATATGAGGGGAATCAGCCTGATTGTATTACGTTTCGGAACGTTATTGAGAAGATAAAAAAACGTCTCTTGCTACTTAACATGGATATAGAGAAACATACTTTAATTTTTGACAAAGGCATGCCGACCAAAGCTAACTTTGCGATACTGGATTCTCTTCAGTGCTCTTATGTCACAACAATCAAATCCCAAGGCTATAAAGACTTATTTTCCACATTTGAGAAGGATGCACAACAAATCGAGATCGAGGGGCAGAACATCTTGGCCACAAAAAATATCATGAACATATGTGGGAAAGAACGGGCTGTCGTCGTGTATTTGTCTGAGAGATTGCGTGAAGGGTTAATCCGGGGGTATAGAGATTTGATCGAAAAAGCCATAAAGCAGCTGGCAAAGGTAGGCAGTAAGATGAGTGGCTCCAAGCGAAAGATCAATCATGACAGCAAGAAGGCGCAGATTAAGAACATTATTGGGGAAAAACTTAAGGATTTGATTGAGTATCGGTTAGAGGAAAAGGATGGGAAAACGA